>Ga0335071_10001403_pt1 | contig 25912 bp, 17 predicted proteins | sample Lox_Sample_15_FD_206724 | JGI IMG/M metagenome (GOLD analysis project Ga0335071, IMG submission 206724) | Soil microbial communities from Loxahatchee National Wildlife Refuge, Florida, United States - Lox_Sample_1.5 | ecosystem: Environmental > Terrestrial > Soil > Wetlands | place: USA...
GCTCTGCAAAGACCTTTCGTGCAGTTCCTGGTACGAGGCCATGGACGCCTGCGCCGCGTCCGTATCAGCCGGGGCAAACGGAGTGCTATTCAATCCGACGCTCTCCGGCGGCAGTTCCCAGAGCGTCGCCACGGACCTGCGTGGCTCGTTTGCGGGAATCACGATGTCCACGACCCGCAGCGATCTGGTGCGCGCCGTTCTGGAAGGCGTCGCAATGGACCTGAAGTGCTATTGCCTGGACGTCCTGCGCCAGTCAACCACGCTGGAGCACGTGATGCTGCTCTGCGGTGGAGGAGCGAAGAGTCCGCTGTGGCGGCAGATCTTCGCGGACGTCTTCGGCATGGATGTCCTTAAGACCAACGTCGATCAGGATGCGGCCAGCCTGGGCGCGGCGGCTATTGCCGGCCGCGCCGCCGGCCTCTGGAATGATTACAGCCTGATCGATAGGCTCCACCAGGTCGAGCAGCTGCACAGACCTGTTCCGGAAAACAGGAAGCGATACGAACAGATCGCGGATGTGTACAAAGCGTGGACGCAAGGCCTGGCCGGAATGAGCAAACGGATGGCTGGCACGTGATTCTGAATTCCATTTCGAAAGGAGGCATCTCTTGAAGGTTGGTTTCTGTGTCGTCAATTATTCGGAGAAATCCGTCAAGGAGGTCGTACAACTTGCGGCTCGAAAAGGGTACGAGGCGATCGAGCTTCCTTCTTACACCGGCAACGGCCAGGTGGACGCGGACGAGTTGCTGAAAGGCGGCAAGGCAAGCGAGCTGAAGAAGATGGTGGAGGACGCGGGCCTGTTCATATCAGCTATTTCTAATCACGCGGACTCCTGCCTGGTGCTGGGACCGCACGGACGTGACCTCGCCGGCGTTTGCGACGGCACGGCGGCCGAACAGATCGCGTTCGGTACCCGCAGCATGATCCGGTCGGCGCAGCTGGCAAACGCGCTGGAAGTCCCCGTGGTCATCGCCTTTTCCGGTATCGGCAATTTTGGGCGCTTTAATGACTGGCCATACCCGGGCGGATGGGCTGAAGAGCAAGGCGCGTTCGTCGAGAACTGGATCCCGATCTTCGACGAGTTCAGGAAGTACGGCGTGAAGGTAGCCTTCGAACCGCACCCGAACAACATCATTTACGACCTGCACACGACTAAGCAGTGCCTGGCACTTTGCGACAATCATCCCGCGTTCGCCATTAACTTCGACCCGGCCAACCTGCTCTTCACTGGAATCAACCTCTGTGCGTACATCGACGAGATTGGCGACCGCATCGCGGCCGTGCATGCAAAGGACTGCGAGATCGTGGAGCACAACCTGGCCAAGGGTGGTTACTGGATGCTGCAACGGAATTGGGGCACGCTTGACCGCTCCTTCCGGTTCCGCATTCCGGGATGGGGCTCCATCAACTGGAAGAGCGTGATCACCGAGCTGTTCATGGTCGGCTACGACGGCGTGTTTTCTTACGAGCACGAAGATGTCACGATGTCCCGCGGCGACGGCGTCGACAAGACGATCGATTTCCTGAAACCCCTGATGATCCAGGCCCCCTACGAGGGCCGGAACGACAAACTATTCCAACGGTGAGGAGAAACGGGCGTGAGCATGATGAAGGCGATGGTTCTCGAAGAGCCGAAGAAGTTCGTATACAAAGACGTACCTGTCCCTGAGATTGACGATGACGAAGTGTTGATCAAGGTGAAATATTGCGGCATCTGCGGATCCGATTGGGGTTCCTACAACGGGAAGTATGCCGATGAAGTCGCTTGCTTGCCGATCGCGACCGGCCATGAGTTCTGGGGCGTCGTGGAACGGGCCGGCAAGAACTCCCAGGGCATCCAAGCCGGCGACCGCGTGGCCTGCGATATCTGCCTGACTTGCGGTGTTTGCTATCACTGCCGGCGCGGCGAGCCATTGCTGTGCTCCGCGTTTAAGCAGATCGGTATCCACACCAACGGCGCCTTTGCCGAGTATCTTAAGGCTCCGTGGCGGAACTGCTATATCGTGCCCGACAGCGTGGACGATTACTCCGCGGCGTTCATCGAACCCCTGACCGCCTGTATCAACGCGTCACGGAAGATGAACTGTGAGCTGGGCGCCTCGGTGGTAATCATCGGCGCGGGTCTCGGCATTATCCACGGCGCGCTGGCCAAGTTCCGCGGTGCCTCCCCTGTTATCGTCATCGACTCGCAGCCAACTCGGCTCGCGATGGCGAGGAAAATGTGCGCGGACTACGTCATCGACATCACTAAGACGCCAGATCCAGTGGCGGAAGTGCTGCGGCTTACCAACGGGGTGGGCGCCGACTATGTGCTCGAAGCCGTGGGCAGGAGCGAGACCTATGATCAAGCCTTCAGGATGTTGCGCCGTGGCGGAAAGCTGGAAGCATTCGGCATCTGCTCCGACGACGACCTGATGCGGGTCCCGCCGGTACAATTCGTCATCCACGAGAAGAAGGTGGGCGGCTCCTGTGCCGGTATCAGCCATGACTGGGAAGTGGCGATCGGTCTTCTGCAGTACAAGCGCATCGATCCAAGGCCCTTGATTTCGATGATCGTACCACTCAACGAACTGGAGACAGCCCTGCACGAACTCCAGCAAAACAAGAATCTTGTGAAGGTACTGGTCTCGCCTGAAATCGGGCATCGCATCATGCTGCAAGCCGGAAAGGAAGCCTGTCATGGACTATAGAAAGACCCTGTTGTCTCCGATCAAGATCGGCAATCTAACAGCGGAGAATCGTTTCTTTGCGCAACCGATGGAGTGCACGGATGCCGATGCCGACGGCAATCCGTCCGATCTGACCTATGCACGATACGAGAATCTCTTTAGGGGCGGCTTTTCGCTCATCGATCTGGAAGCCATCACTATCACCGGCGAAAGCCGCGCGCGGTTGAACCAGCTCGAGATCATGCCGAAGAACGCGAAGGCGATCGGGAACTTCGTCCGCGCGCTAAAATCCATCAACCCCCACGCGATATTTGTCTTCCAGTTAACTCACGCCGGTGAGCTTTCCAATCCCAAGTTCTCTCGCCGGGTGACGGTGAAGAACCTGCCGGGTTACGAAGGAGATTTGCTCTCCGAGGAGGAGGTCGACAAGATCATTGACGAGTTCGTGCTGGCTTCGCAGATCACACACGACGCGGGCGCCGATGGCATCGACATGAAGTTCTGCCACGGCTATCTCGGCAATCAGATTCTGCGCCCTCACAACGACCGCCAGTGGAAGTATGGCGGCAGCTGGGCCAACCGCTCACGGTTCGCGTACGATCTTTACGAGCGCATCCGGAAAGCGGTGAACAACCCGAACTTCATCATTGGATCCAAAGTGTCGCTATGGGAGGGCTTTCCGGGCGGCTTCGGCTCCGCCTCACCTGATTCTCCGGTGATGGATATGACCGAGCCGATCGATTTCATCAAGAACCTTGAGGCTCGCGGTGCTTCCTATTTCGTGGAAACGATCGGGAACCCGACGATCACGATCTCCTATGTCGAGGCGGATCGCGATCACGAATACATGACATTCATGCACGCGTACTTTGCGAATCTTCTGAAGAAGACGTGCAAGCCGGATACCGTCATCATCGGCTCCCACTTCGCGCCGTTCCGGGATGGCAAGACCACGCGGTTGGGCGGGATGAATCCTGCCGATATGGCTCTGTTTCCGTATGCGGCGAAGTGCATCAACGATGGTGTGATGGACATGGTCGGGCTCGGCCGGCAGTCCTTGGCCGATCCCTTGACGCCCAAGAAGCTCATCGAAGGCAAAGAGAACGAGATCAAGTATTGCTCGTCCTGCCTGAATTGCCTGGAGCTGATGATCCGGCAGGAGCACATCGGATGCGCGACATTTAACAAGCGCTACACAAAGATCTTCGTACAAATGCGCAAGAGGCTCGGCAAAGTACAGAAGATGCACACCTGAGTTCGAATCTTAGGAAACGATTTTATGAAACTGACAGCACACGACGTTGCGCGCGCGATTGACATCAGCGCGCTGAAGATCGACACATCTTACCAGGACTTGAAAGCCATGGTGTCCGCCTGCCGGCGTTACGATATCGGCTGCGCTTTCATCTGGCAAGGATTTTCCGCGGACCTGGCCCGCATGCTGAGGGGAACCAATACCGAGTTTGGCACATCGCTGGCTTTTCCCTCAGGCCAGGAGACAACCGAGAACAAGGTACAACAGGCCATATACTTCATGAGCCTCGGCGCGGACCAGATCGACATGGTCATGAACGTCGGATACCTGAAGAGCGGTTTCTATGACCGTGTCCATGACGACATCATGGCCGTGCGTAAGACCACGCGCGGCTTCTCGCTGAAGGTGATCATAGAGGCGATGCTGCTCAGCGACGAGCAGATCGTCAAAGCGAGCGAGATTGTTCGCGACTGCGGATGCGACTATGTCAAGAGCGGCACGGGTTTTCAAAGCACTCCGACGACACTGCACCACGTCGCGCTTATGAAGAAAACGGTGGGGGGCCGATGCAAGGTGAAGGCGGCCGGCGGCGTCCGCGACTTGGACACGCTGGTCAAGATGTACGCCTTGGGCGTCAACCGTTTCGGCATCGGCATGGCGAGTGCAATCAAGATCATCGAGCAGGCCGAAGCGATCCCCGGCGGCGTCGAAGTGCCTGTGCTCGACATCAACGAGTACGCCGAGCCTGAGGCGGCCGCGGTGTCTAGGTAGCCGCCACCTACTTTGCGATCCGTTGCGCGGTGGGATGGCTGGAGAGCCCGAGGTGCACAACCCGGTGGCGAAACCATGTTGTAATCCTGGGCGAGTAAGCTGAATCAAGGAGACTCGAAGATGAGCCTAATCGAAACGGCCAATGTACCCGTCCTGCACGCCTTGAGCGCTTACGGACCAGCGCGAAGCACTGTCCCGGGCACGCCTCTCGACGGAGAAGAACTGCGCCGGACGCACGCGTTTTGGCGTGCGTGTAATTATCTCAGCCTTGGGATGATCTATCTGCGAGACAATCCCCTGCTTAAAGAGCCCCTGCGGCCCGAGCATATTAAGAACCGTTTGCTTGGCCACTGGGGTTCGAGCCCCGGTCTGTCGTTCATCTACGTCCATTTGAACCGATTAATCCGTAAATTCGATCAGGAGATGATCTTTCTTGCCGGGCCAGGACACGGCGCGCCGGGCGTGTTGGGTCCGGTCTATCTGGAAGGAACGTACTCCGAGGTTTACCCGGAAAAGAGTGAGGACGAAGAAGGACTGCGCGAGTTCTTCAAGCAATTCTCCTTTCCCGGCGGGATCGGCAGCCACTGCACGCCGGAGACCCCGGGTTCCATCCACGAAGGAGGCGAACTCGGGTATGTGCTTTCCCATGCGTGCGGCGCGGCGTTCGACAACCCGGAACTGATTGTGGCGGCGGTAGTCGGCGATGGCGAGTCAGAGACCGGCCCTCTGGCAACTTCCTGGCACATCAACAAATTTCTCAACCCGGCACGCGATGGCGCCGTGTTGCCCATCTATCATTTGAACGGTTACAAAATCAACAACCCCACGGTGCTGGCCCGCACCAGCCATGAGGAGCTGGAGAACCTGTTCCAAGGTTATGGCTGGATACCCTACTTCGTGGAAGGCTCTGATCCCGATACCATGCACCAGGCCATGGCGGCCACCGTGGAGCACTGTGTTTCCGAAATTCGTCGCCATCAAAGCGAAGCCCGTGCAGGCGGCATGGTCTCGCGGCCCCGCTGGCCGATGATCGTGCTGCGCTCACCCAAAGGCTGGAGCGCCCCGCTGGAGGTGGAAGGCCATCGGCTGGAAGGGTTCTGGCGAGCCCACCAGGTGCCCTTGCCTGATGTTCGGAAGGACCCCGAGCAACTGCGCACGCTGGAAAACTGGATGCATTCACTAAAGCCGGAGGAGTTGTTCGACGCGAGCGGGAGTCTCCGGCCCGAACTCAAGGAACTGGCGCCAAAGGGCACGTGCCGCATGAGCGCCAATCCGCATGCCAACGGTGGAATTCTCAAGCGTGCGCTGCGCCTTCCCGATTTCCGCGCGTACGCGATCGAAGTGACTCATCCGGGCACGCTGGAGGTCGAGAATATGCGTCCGCTGGGCGCGTTTCTTCGCGATGTGATGCAACGCAACATGGATAACTTCCGTGTTTTCGGCCCGGATGAAACTACCTCCAACAAGCTGGACGCTATCTACGCTGTCAGCAAGAAGTTTTGGATCGAAGAATATTTCCCCGAGGACGCCGACGGCACCGAACTGGCGCGTGACGGTAGGGTCATGGAGATGCTCAGCGAGCACACGGTGGAGGGGATGCTGGAAGGCTATCTGCTGACCGGCCGGCACGGGTTTCTTTCCACGTATGAAGCCTTTGTCCATGTGATCGATTCCATGTTCAATCAGTTCGCCAAGTGGCTGTCGATTTGCAACCTTCTGTCGTGGCGCCAGGACATCGCGTCCCTGAACCTGCTCATCACATCTACCGTCTGGCGACAGGATCACAATGGCTTCACTCACCAGGATCCCGGATTCCTGGATGTCGTGGTCAACAAGAGTTCCGCCGTGACCCGCATCTATCTCCCGCCGGACGCGAACTGTTTGCTTTCGGTGGCCGACCACTGTTTAAGAAGTGAGAATTATGTCAACGTGATCGTTTCCGATAAGCAGATGCATCTTCAGTATCTCGACAGGGACGCGGCCATCCGCCATTGCACCAAAGGCATTGGCATTTGGGAATGGGCTAGTAATGATGGCGGGGGTGAGCCCGACTTGGTGATGGCCTCAGCCGGCGACATTCCCACCCAGGAAGCTCTGGCCGCCACGGTCCTGCTGCGCGAGCAATTCCCCGATGTGCGGATTCGTTTCATAAATGTGGTGGATTTGTTCCGCCTGGAACCAAGTTCGGAGCATCCGCACGGCCTTACCGATCGTGATTTCGATTCCCTGTTCACAATGGACAAACCAGTGATCTTCAACTTTCACGGTTATCCGTGGCTGGTTCATCGCCTTGCTTACCGCCGCACAAATCATCACAACTTTCACGTGCGCGGATACAAGGAAAAGGGCAATATCAACACGCCTATGGAACTGGCCATCAATAATGAGATCGACCGGTTCAGCCTGGCCATTGACGCTATAGACCGCACGCCACGTCTCCAGCGAATCGGCGCGCATGCCAAGGAGCGATTCCGCAATATGCAGATTGACTGCCGCAACTACGCGTATGAACATGGCATCGACAGCCCGGAGATAACGGGCTGGAAATGGCCGTACTAGCGGCAGCTCTTCACTAGGATGGGTGCGGCTCCCCCAGGATGCAGCGCACCGTGTCACGCGCGATCAGCAGTTCCTCGTTGGTTGGGATCACCCAGGCGTGCAATGTCGACGCGTCGGTGCTGATGCGGGCTTCTCGTCCCACCGCCTGCCGGTTTTGAGTTTCGTCCGTCGTCAAACCGGCCCAACCGAGGCCCGTGCAGATGCCCGCGCGGATCTCCGGCGAGTGCTCGCCAATACCACCGGTAAATACCACCGAGTCGGCGCCGCCCATGCACGCCAGAAATGCGCCGATATACTTCCGCGCCCGATAACAGAAGATCTCGATGGCTAACCGCACCCGGCGGTCATCGTGTTCTTTCAGTTCCTCTTCCAGGACCTTCATGTCGTTGGTCAGCCCGGAGACGCCAAGCAAACCAGACTGCGTGTTCAGAAGAGACTCCACTTCGTGCGGGGAGAGTCCTTCCTTGCTGGCGATCAGATTGACGATCGCCGGGTCGAGATCGCCGCAGCGCGTCCCCATCACCAGGCCCTCCAGGGGCGTCATTCCCATCGATGTATCGACAGGGTGTCCGCCACGGATCGCCGCGGCTGAGCAGCCGTTGCCCAAATGGAGGGTGATCACATGCGTTTGCTCGCGAGTGAGCCCGTGCAGTGCACGGTAGCGAAACGCCACGTAACGGTGCGACGTCCCGTGGAAACCATATCGCCGGATGCGGTGACGGCGGTACAGATGATAAGGCACCGCATAAAGGTACGCATACTCGGGAATGGAGGCGTGAAAAGCGGTATCGAATACTGCTACCTGTGGCGTCGCTTGGCCCAGGATCTCGCGCAACGCACGAATTCCGCTCAGGTTGTTGGGGTTGTGAAGCGGCGCCAGGTCGATGCAGTCCTCAATGCCCTTTAATACTTCATCGTTGATGATGGCCGATTCCTTGAATAGCTCGCCCCCGTGTACGACGCGGTGTCCGGCGGCGTGGATGTCTCCCAAGTCGCGAATCTCGTCGATCCCGGAACGGTCCGATGCCAGCCAGCGCAACACATAATCGAGCGCTGCCGAGACATCGCGGATGGGCGCCGTCAGCTTCTGCCGCGGACCAGTACGGCTTTCGAAGGTGATGATCGCCTCCCCGCCGATCCGCTCCACTTCGCCGCGGCACAGCCTCTCGTCGTGGTCCTGCTTGATTCGCTCGAGGTCTGTGGCAATCACTTGGAACTTAAGACTGGAGCTTCCTGCGTTTACGATCAGGACGTTCATAGATACTCTCTATTTCAACAGGAGGAAGGTGGCTCGAAGAGAGGCTCCGGCTCCATCCACGTGCCGCAAAACTTAGCCAGATTGAAACGGGAACTACCGTCGAGGATTAACTCGTCGCGGATCAGACGGTAGGCTGTGTTCGGAGGCATGCCCTCTTCTGGTATGGTGTGGGGCCGCGGTGGCCCAAGCAGCCAATGCTGTGCATACATGGGGCGCATCACCCCTGTTAGCTCATGTTCTCTCTGAGCATGATGAATAGCCGCGTCTTGGCTCATGGGTACGTGCTGTCCTCCGGAGTACCCATGATAGCCGAGGAGATTGCGATCTTAAGGTAGTGCGCCCTTGTTGCAGACCTGGCGCACGCCGATACCTCTCGCGAGCAGGGACGCTGGGAAGGCCGGATTCACTGGAGATTCGTCGTCGGGATGGATGTAAGGGCGGCCCCGTTGGCACGTAGTCCCAGTACGGCAACGTTGCCTGCCGATACTGTAAATTGCGCTCCGCCTCGTTGCCCCACCATGCTGCTTAGGCCTGGCAGCGTGCGCAGCTCAGCTTCCGTTTTACCGTTGGGCGGCAGTAGGATCGAAGATGTTCCTATGGTGTTCCCGTTCTCGTCCCAAAGCGTGACGGCCACCGTGGCGGCGGTGAGACTTGGGTTTACGATCGCCACAGCAGTGATCAGGTTCGTCTCGTCCCACGTCAACGTGTTCGAAGTCCCGTTCGCGTCGGAGAAGGGCACTACTGCCTCCTGGTCAGGCAGGCCTGTCGCGCTGTGGCGGAAGACTCCGTAACCAGACACTCCGCTTGGAAGGGTAAACCCTGCGTATCCCTGACTCAGACTGCCCACGTTGGGAGCCTCGATGATGGCCGTGCCGTGCGGCCGCAAGATTACATTCGTTGTTGATCCACCGAGAGCCGGCACGGTCAAGGGCGTCCCCGCATCACTTACAAAACTCACCGGAAACGAAACGGCCGTCCCGGTGAAGTTCGTGAAATACAGCGCCGAGTACCAACCGCCGCCGAAGCAGAACTGGGGAAGAATTTTGGCGAAATTTTCCGTTTGAATCGTTGGCGCAAGCCCGTAGATGTAAGACGCGTTCGACCCCGGCGAGTTCGTTACGTTTGAGAGAACTGTAGCCACACCGTTGCTCTTGTTCAAAGTGACGATCTTCAATACAGCGGAATTATCCTGGCCGCCATATAGCACGCCGCCAATCTCAGCCATAGCGCCTACCTGAATGCCCTGAACGCCCCCGCCCAATCCACCTACCACGGTTGCGTGGCCGGTCGACATGTTCAACGTGTACAGGTTGGAATTGAGGGAGAAATACAACGCGGTCGAATTGGTTGATAGTGACCAGTAACCAGCCAGGCCTTGGCCGGTATTTGTAGGACCGATCAGCGTGGCTGCGCCCGTCGAAGCGTTGATAGAGTACAGATTTGCGTTTGCTGAGGAGTGATCGAGGGCATAAAGAGTGCCGTCATAGGATCCGAAAGCGGTGAAATCGATTCCTGCTGGCGAACCGATGGACATCAAAGCACCGGTTGCCGGATTCACCGAATAGAGCTGGCCGCGGTTATTGCCAGTGCCTTGGGCATTCGTGAACAAGGTTGTGCCCACGACTGCCAGGCCAGCAACGGGCAAATTGGTGAGGCCGAGCTGGGTGAATACGCCCGTGTTCAAATCTATCGTGCCGAAAGCCCCACCTCCAGTCGCCATATAGGCCGTGGCGGCCTTTGCGACCGAGCTGGCGGTGAGAAGAAAGATACCGATAACTAACAAGAAGATAATTCTGATTCTTCCAGAGCTCATTTTTCTTCCCCTTTGATGTTTTGGCTACTCTGAGTTGCGCTTCAGCAGGAAGGCTGCGGCAAGCCCCAATTGGGACAGGACGAGCATTAAGCTGGGGGCGGCCAGCAGCAGGAGATCGTGCCGCGCGGCGACCGGCGGTGCCACCACCGCAACGAGAATTACGGCTACTGCGCCGAACATTCGCGCCAAACTCAGCCAAGCTATTGTACACCCGGCAACGTTATTCTAGGCCCTAATTATGGAGTTGCAGCTCTGAAAAGGGCTAACTGGTCCAAGTTTCACGTTGTAGGTGCGGGCGCGAAATCTGGAATTCAACCGGCGGGTAGCTGGTACTTTGGCGTGGCGTCCTACGCAAATGGCGGAAAATGAGGAACAACGAATCGTGCAGCACGGTACTATAGCTGGCAACCACCATTGCAACGATCAGGGATGCACTTTAGTGAGTGCGGGATTTCACCTCAGGAGCGTGATCGCCGAGGGCTGGTGTATACTCCCGCGCATGGCAGACCGTGCATTATCGAGAGGCTCTGGAAAATGATCCTACGAATAACGACGCTAGGAGCATGTCTTGTTTTCTCCGTCACTTTGCAGGCGACGGACGGCAAGAAGGTGTTCGGCGAGAAGTGCGCGGGTTGTCATGGACGTGATGCCCGGGGAACTGCGAAGGCACCGGGATTGGCGGGGAGTCCGCGGCTAAGCGGGCAGCCGGTGGAACAGGTGCGGGCCGCGGTGCAGGGTGGGTTTCCAGACTCGGGAATGCCGGCCTTCGACTTGCCGCCGGCGGAGTTGGCCGCCGTCGCCAGTTACGTGCGGAGCCTGAACACGGGTGTCACTGTCGGCCCAGCCGTTGGAAGACAAGTCACGTGGGGGAGACCCCATCCGGGCGACTGGCTCACCTATAACGGGCAGTTGAGCGCCAATCGATACAGTGAGTTGAAGCAAATCAACAAGGGGAACGTCGGCGAGCTGCGTTTGAAGTGGATCTTCCCGATTGCATATTACGGGCTGGAAGTGACACCGCTCGAAGCTGGCGGGGTGATGTACATCACCGGGCCCAACCAGGTGTTAGCGATTGACGCATTGACCGGAAGCCAGATTTGGAAGTATTCGCGGCCGCAAACGCGAGGAGTGGACGGCGACGCGGCCCTCGGTACCAATCGCGGTCTCGCCGGTTTCTGCGGGCGCTAAATGTCGAGACGGGAAAGATCGTTTGGGAGGTGCCTCAGCCAGGGGCAGCGAAGGCGAAGACTTGGTCCGGGGTGCTGGCAACAGCCGGCGGCCTGGTTTTCTACGGGAAGCCGAACGGCGGATTCGAGGCGGTGGACGAGCAGACCGGCAAGCCGTTGTGGCGGTTCGAGACCAACGTGCGGATGAAAGCGTCGCCGATGACGTTCGAAGTTCAATCTAGGCAAGGGCAACGTACCCATGGCGCTCGACGAGGCAAATCACCGCCTGTTTGTCGGGTGCCGCGACGGGAAAATGGTAGTCCTCGACACGACCAGCGGTAAGGAACCCGAATCCGTCCTGGAACCAGTACACGCCATCGGCTTTCGGCCCAGCCATGAGAATCGAAGCGCGATCCTTTCCCGAAATCGCGAAGACACGGCTGCCAGGCACTTTGTCCTTTAGCCACGTGCCGAAGGGCAAGGATCGAGAGGAGGAATTCGAGCACGCGCTACCCTTGTAACACGAGAACCCTCGGCAGTCCGGCGATCAGCGGCATGCTCGCAACCAGCCGAATTCACAGTTCTATACAATTCTGACTACGTACAGAGGGTTTGGACCATCTGGCATGGAACCTACTGGCTCGCGGGGCTCGTGAAAGTGATTACCGCTGGGCTTTCCGTCACAACTGCCATCGTTCCTCGTGACGTTGATGCCAAAAGCGCTTGCTCTCCCAAGTCCTGCGTGATTTAGGGCCGCAATCCAGGACTTGGAACAGACCAACGAAGATCTCCAGAAAGAAATTCGTCAGCGCCAGCGCGTCGAGGACGAATTTAGGGAACTCAACGAGAGCCTGGAACATCGTGTTCAAGAGCGCACGGCCCAACTCGAAGCAGACTGGCATCCAGTGTGCCGGGCAGATTTCTTCGCGCAGCCCGAGGTGCGGCCGGCTCCCCGGACGGCTCCGTTCACGATCCTTTCGCAGCGCGACTGGCCGCTGACCGCGGCATGGCACTATCTATCAGGCATTCGTCGAACCATGATAGACCACTGGTTTTTACAGTGCAAAGCTCAAAAAGTAAGTGGTGTGTTGATCCAGATCAGAATGGCTTCCTCTTCGGCGGGGTTGAACCATCGATGACCAAGGTTGCTTTCAAACCAGAAGCTGTCACCCGGGCGGAGAACATATCTCTCCATTTCATCGAGCCAGACTTCAAGCGTTCCCGATAACATATAAATGAACTCTTCCCCGACATGCGAGTAAGCACCGTCGCTTCCACACTTCGGCTCTACACGAAAAAGCATGCACTCGAGCATCTTCGTTCCGACGGACAGGAGTTCCATACGCGTCCCGGGTAGAGCGTTCATGGAGCGTCGCTGTTCCGGCCGAATCAGGCGGCTCGAATGCCGCGGCATGTTGAAAAATTCCAATACTGTAGTGTTGTAAGTGGCGGTAAGGCGTTGCAGCGTAGCGATGGACGGGTGAGCCTTGCTCGACTCGATGGCGCTAAGAAAGCCGGGAGAAATACGTGCCAGCCGCGCCGCTTCCACAACTCCCAGATTTAAACGTTGTCTCAACTGACGCAGCTTGGCGCCAATGTCCAACTTGGGTTCCGGCGGGGATCGCTGAAGTGTCCGCTTGCCTAGGGCGTCTTTGATGCCCGGCACATTCAATTTCTTCACATCCCGGAGATATTTAATGCGCTTCAAAACATCCAACATCTCGCGGTCATACAACCGGTATCGCCCTGTGCTGCGCGCGGGACTGATCAGCCCGACGTTTTCCCACAGACGGAGGGTTGAAGAACTGATGCCGAGAATGCGAGCGGTTTGGCCTACAGAGAGAAATCCCGCACGGGTACTTTTGGCAGCGGGAGTCTTGCGAGGCGAGTCAGGCATATCAGGCCGCCGGATGAAGAGGAGCGTTCGATTATAGAGGGATGGGAATCTCTTGACAACCTTACTAGAAACGTGCAAACTTGTGAAACTCAATTGCGGTCTGGCACTCGCCGCTTAATCGGAGTCTCAGGATTAACGACACTTGCGCCACGCGAACCGATTCCTGGTGGAGGCAAAAGCAGCTATGCGAATCCTGGCAGTGTTCGTACTCAGTGCCGCCTGTATCAACGCACAACCACATAGCGATGCCGTTGTCATCGATGGAGAACTTAGTGACCCGATTTGGACGCGCGAGCCACCTGGAGTGCTGCGACCCGTCCAGCCGGGAGTACCGGAAGCGGGCGGCGAAGTCCAGGCGCGGATTTCCGGCCGGTACTTATATTTGGGTGCACGCCTTCCTGAGCCGAGCGGTCAAGTTGTCGCCCGGTCGATCGGCAAGAATCCGAGCTGGGAGGAAGAGGACTCGATATCGATTGTCATTCGAGTGGTAAACGAGAATGATTGGAAGCTGAAGATAGGGCCGCTGGGTGGGTATTCGGTGGAATGGCGCTGGACCGGCGAATCGGATTGGTACCAAAGCCTGCCAGAGAAATGCACGGGATTTCTCGTGGCCGTCGAAGTTGGCGAGAAGGAATGGCGCGTTGAGGCTGCGATACCACTATCGGCGTTGGGTTCGCCTGCGGCCGGGGAAGTCGACGTGAGTGCGAGTCGAGTTCGCGCTGCGCGCCCGGGCCAACCGCAGGAGCGCTGGAGTTGGCCAAGCAATCAACCGACAGCAACAGCCAGTGCAGCGGCGGACAGTCTTCCAACTCCGATTCTTCGGCCGCAGCCTCTGGGTAAAAAACAGCCGCCCCTACAGGTTGGCGTTCGTGTCAACCTCCCCGCCATGAAGAGCGCCTGGAACGATGATGCCTGGCGGCACGTTCCGGTGTCACTACTCTATCGGAATGAAGCCTCGGCGCGCCTGCCCGTGTTTCCCACCGAGGTGCGCATGGTGCAGGACGGCCGTATCTTGGCCGTCATCGCCCGGTGTGTAGAACCCGACGGTGCCGTTGCGCCCGGCTCAGATGACAACTTCCAGATCTACCTGGCGACTTCGGGATCCTCATACGTGAAGTACGCGGTGAATGCCGCCGGCGATGTTCAGGGTGCAATTGGTTCCGCCGGTGGTCCGCGGATCTCGCGTCCCCGCGGAAATTGGGAGAGTCCGGTTCGCGCAAGCGCCTGGCCAGGCCATGATGAGTTGTTTGTACGCCTCGATCTTCCACTCGACTTCATCGCGACAGCGCTGGGCGAGGCGGCAACTCCTCAAAATTGGCGGATTCTCCTGGTACGAAACAGGCCGGGGCGATCTGGCGAGCCTCCAGAGAGCTCCGTCATGCCCGTAACTCAGAGCGTCACGCCGTTTTGTCCGGCGCGGTACAGGCAACTGGAGCTGGTGCACAAAGAACCGTCGGAATTGGAAGGCGTGACCGCCCCGTCTCCGTCCGGTAGCCTTGCGTTTGCTCCGCGCCGTGTTCTTACCGCTCAAGAGCGGAAAGAGATGGACCTCGCCGGAATGCTGGACCGCAATATCCGCGTGCGCACCCAGCGAATCCTCGAAGCGGAACGGCGCGACTGGGATCGCGTCCAGAGTTTGCAGGATTGGGAGAATTTCCGGCAACCGCGATGGAAAGCGCTAGTGGCATCGCTGGGCGATTTCCCGCCGAAGAAAGATCTCAATACGCGAGTCATGAAGGAATTTCGCGGGGATGGCTATCGACGGCAGGATTTGGTCTACGAATCGCAGCCCGGAGTTTGGGTCACCGCCAATCTATATTTGCCCGTTGAAAGCAAAGACCGGACGCCAGCAATTGTTATTGCCCATAGCCTCCATTGGCCGAAGACGCAGTTTGAGTTGCAGGATATGGGAATTCTTTGGGCGCGGGCCGGCTGTGCGGTGCTGATTATGGACCAAGCCGGTTACGGCGAGCGCATCGAGGGTTATCCTTGGAATCGTGATGACTACCACTCGCGATACATCACGGGCATGCAATTGTATCTGGCCGGCGAGAGCCTGATGAAATGGATGGTGTGGGACATCATCCGCGGAATCGATCTGTTGGCCGGACGCAAAGACGTCAACGATAAAGAGATCATTCTGCTTGGCTCGGTAGCGGGCGGCGGAGATCCCGCGGCCGTGGTAGCAGCGATCGACCAGCGTGTTGCCGCGGTCGTGCCGTTCAACTTTGGCGAATCGACTCCAGAAATCCCGCGGTTTATTCCGGAAAAGAATCAATGGCCGTCAGAGCTGGCGGACCCAGGTCTCGGTGATTGGGACACAACACGATGCTTGCGCCGTGGGGTGGTGGATCAATTCCTGCAGTGGACCATCTGCGCCATGGCTGCACCACGGCGTCTGGCGTATGCCTATGAGTTGGGCTGGAACGTCGAGGATCTGCCCGCGTGGGGGCGATATAAGAAGGTTTTCGCGCTCTATCATGCCGCCGATCACCTGGCGGACGCGCATGGTTTTGGACCGTTCCCCGGTCCCGGCGAGTGTTGGAACATTGGACCGGCACAGAGGCGCTCGCTCTATCCGACTCTGGAGCGATGGTTCGGGATTCCCGTTCCGTTCGAGCAGATGAAAAATTCCACCAGCGCCAATCTCGCGCGCGAGCCAGACGGTCGCCGGCCGGAATCGGAATTGCGTGTGCTGACGCCAGCCTCGGCTCAAGAGCTGCACATGCGAACAATTCATGAACTAGTGCTAGAAGCAGCTAACAGAAAACTCGACGCGGCAAGGGCAGCCATGGCCAAGATGACGCCCGAACGCCGTCAACAGCGGCTACGATCAGAACTGGCTAAGTTGCTGGGCGACATCAAACCAGGTTCCAATCCGCACGGTGACGTACATTGGTCCAAGAAATTGCCGGACGCGACGGTTGAAGGCATCACGGTCGCGGTCGAACCGGAAGTGACGGTACCGCTGCTGCTTTTCTTGCCGCGCAGCAATGGGAGTTCTCGACTACCGGTTGTCGTGGGTCTTGCAGAAGGTGGAAAGGAACTGTTCCTCGATGACCGGTCCGCCCAGATAGAGGCTTTGTTGAAGAAGGGGGTGGCGGTCTGCCTTCCGGATGTTCGAGGTACCGGTGAGACGACGCCCGACGGGCGCCGCGACCCCGAGAACGACGAGAACATGCAGGCCGTCAATGAGCAGACGCTCGGCGAGACGTTGGTGGGCCGGAGGGTCAAGGATCTGAGGACCGTTCTGGCTTATCTCCGGAGTCGCGGGGATCTGGATAGCGCGCGGCTTGGGCTATGGGGGGAATCTCTGCAGCCGGTGAACCCTGGTGCTTTTGTAGAAGACGAATTGACACTCTGGCAAGTGGGACCACAGATCCAGCAGCAAGCGGAACCACTTGGCGGTTTACTGGCGGCTCTCGGCGCCTTGTACGAACCGGATGTGCGTACAGTTGCCATACGCAATGGTCTAGCCGGTTATTCTTCCGTTCTCGACGACGCCTTCGAATATGTTCCAGCCGATGCCATCGTTCCTGGTTTTCTTGAGGTGGCTGATCTGGCCGATGTCGAGGCCGCGCTGGCACCACGACTGCTGCTAATGGAAGATACCGTCGATGCGAAGGACCGGCTGCTCTCGGCGGATCGCGCACATCTGCTGTTGCGGCCGTTGACAGATGGTTACCGTTCGGTCCCGTCGCACCTTTCTGTGCGAAATGGAGATCAACCGATGGGGGTTGCCGAATGGCTGGCCGGGCATCTCTGACACGCCGGGAGTTCCTGGTACCTCGCTGTGCTGATCCATTCGCGGTGCAGAGTAGGAAGACGTTATGACATCGCGTACTGATCGCCGCTCTTTCCTGAAAATGGCAGGCGCTTCGGCGCTCGCGCACCCCCTCAGCGGCGCCGAGAAAGCCGTTCGCGTGGGTTTTGTAGGTGTTGGCAACCGTGGTTCGGGCCTGGTTAAGATTCTTCTCGACCTGCCGGGCGTTGAGATTCCCGCGATTTGCGACATCAATGAGGAACACCTGCGGAACGCTCTGGCGTTAGTCGAGCAAAGCGGCAGGAAGAGGCCAGAAGGCTATTCTGCGGGGCCGGAAGACTATCTTCGCCTGATTGCCCGCGATGATCTGGACGCAGTAATGACCGCGACTCCGTGGCAATTGCATGCACCGATTTGCATCGCCGCGATGCGGTCGGGCAAGTACGCGGCCACCGAGGTGCCCGCTGCTCTCACGATAGATGAATGCTGGCAGCTGGTGAACACGTCCGAGCAAACAGGCATGCCTTGCATGATGCTCGAGAACGACTGCTTCGGCCGGGGCGCCTTGATGGCCGTCAACCTGGTGCAGCAGGGGATTCTGGGTGAAGTGATCCACTGCGAAGGCGGTTATGATCATGACATCCGAGCCGACCTGTTACGAAACGGAGAGTTATCCTGGCGGGGGATGCACGCTCTCAGACGGAACGCCAATCTGTATCCCACACACCCGATCGGACCGATCGCATGGTGGACGGGAATCAATCGGGGCCATCGTTTCACTTATCTGACGTCAATGAGCAGCAAGGCGCGCGGACTGAACCGATACGCACTCAAGCATTTTGGTCCAGACAACGTCAATGCCAGCCGCGTATTTGCGGATGGAGATGTTAATACCAGCCTCATCATGACCGAAAACGGCGTGACCGTGACGCTCAACCATGACACGCAGTTGCCCAGACCCTATTCCGATTCCGGCGATACCAAGATTCCTCTTATGGTTCAACGCCTGCAAGGCACGGAAGGAATCTTCTTCGGTAGCTTGGAAAAGATTTACGTGGATGGGCGCAGCCCGGAGCACAAATGGGAAGACACAGCGGCCTATTACGATCAGTATGAGCACTTTCTCTGGAAGGCACTGGGTGAAACAGCAAAGGCATCCAGCCACGGAGGAGAAGATTACGTCGAAATGCATCAGTTCATCCGCGCGGTACGCAACCGGTTGCCGACGCCGGTGGATGTGTACGACGCCGCCGCGTGGAGCGCTATCGTCCCATTGAGTGAGCAGTCCGTCGCGGCGAAAAGCTCGCCTGTCGATTTTCCGGATTTTACGCGAGGAAAGTGGAACCAGTCGAGGTCGCTGCAGCTCGGCTTGTAGCTGCCCTCCGAGCGTTAATTACCCTTCAAGAATTGCATGCGCGCGAACTGTTCTTTGGCCAGGTCGGACCGGCCCGATTTGCGGTACGCCATAGCAAGTTGATAATACGCCGACGGATCGGTTGGACGGGCTACGATGGCGCGCTGGAAGGCATCGATCGCTTGGTCGTAACGAACGGTCGCCACATATACGCGTCCCTTTAAATAGAAAATATCGTAGTCTTGGCCCGATGCTGTTTCCGCTTTCGCAAGTTCCTGGAGCACGCCGAAGTAATCAACGGGGTTTTCGTCGAGCATGGATTCGGCAATCACGATGTGCAACCGTGGATAGTTCGATTGCCGGTCAGCCAGCCGGCGGAGCGTCTGGGTCGCCATAACCGGCTCGCCTGAATTACGGTACGCCGCCGCCAATTTCAGATAAGCTTCCCATTCATCTGGAAAACGGTCGAGCAGCCCGGCAAGAGTGTCTCGCGCGGCGGCAAATCGATCTACGGCCACTTGCGCAGAACCCAACGCAAGCAATATCTGCCGGGAACCGGGCACATTCTTTTGAGCCAGCTCCAGCACGGCAAGGGCTTGTTCGTGATTTTGTTGCACGCCGTAAATTCGTGCGAGAGCCAGATACGCGTTCGGAGCACCAGGATCCAATTCGATCGCGGTTCGAAAATGCGTGGTGGCCTCCGGCAGTTGGCCCAAACCTTCGTAGGATAAGCCGGCGACCGCGGCACCCGAAGATCGTGTTTTCGATGGAATCTGCCGCGCCTCCTCCAGCGAAATAGCAACCCGCGCCGCGTCTTCGAGCGCTCCCGCCTGGTTTTCGAGGACGGCCAGATTCAACATGGCTCGCGAATCCTCCGTTCCAGTCTGCTCGAAGCGCAGAGCCTCCGCCAAGGCTAGATCATGGCGGCTTGCTTGCAAAAGATCCTGGACCAGGCCGGCATGCAATCGGCCATCACCGGGAAAGCGGCGTGCCAGTTCGCGTAGAGTTGCCTTGAGGTCTGAGTCGTCGCCCGCCAACAGTTCCACTTTGACGAGCATCGCCAATGCAAGGGTATAGCCCGGCGCGCTCCGATCCGCGTCTTTTAAGGCTGAAATCGCTCGAGAGAAATCACTTGCCCCCATGGCTGCTGCAGCCGATTGGAGCAGTTCGAAAATGCCTACGAGATTGGCGGGGGCAAGGCACGCCGCCCGGCCAAAATCGCCCGCTGCACCCGAAAAATCACCACGACGAAACTCAGTTTGCCCCTGCCGATCGAAACGTTCCATCTGTTGCGCATCCGGGGAGCCATCTTGGGGTGGACAATCTGCAGCAAAAGAGCAGGCCGACAAGATCAGAAACAGGAGCGGAATGTCCGTTCGATAATTCATCCGGCGATTTCCCGCGGATTCGTTCCGGCTGCGCTTCATCATAGCAATACGCAAAGCGAGTGCGGCAGAGTACGATTCAAGGTTTACCGCGCGGAACCGGCAAAAGGCTCTTGACAACATTGCCAAAAATGTACAAACTTGTCCAAATCGCACAGCAAGCAAGGGAGGGCTTCTATGCGCGCGTGGTTTTTTGTATGGATCGTAGTGTTCCTGAATTGTTTTCCCGCATTTGGCCAGCGGAACACGGCGGTCATCTCGGGTACGACCACGGACTCGAGCGGCGCCATCGTTCCAGGTGTGGAGATTACCGCGGTTCAGACTGCTACGGGAACAACGGTCAAAACGCAATCGAACGAGAACGGATTCTACCAACTGCGGAATTTGCCGCCGGGCGAATACAGCTTGCGGGTGGAGCATACCGGCTTCCAGGCTTACGTGCAGCAAGGGATCGTTTTGGAAGTGGATCAGTCCGCGACGGTGAACGTGAGCTTGAAAGTGGGGAGCCAGGCGGAGTCGGTGACCGTTACCGGTGAGCCGCCCCTAGTGGACACGAGAACGCAGACTTTGACGACTGTGGTGACGCCCGAGATGGCGCGTGAGTTGCCGTTGGATGGGAGAAACGTGCTCCAGTTGATGCAGTTGGCGCCCGATGTGAGCCCCGGCGGATCCCGCTGCTTTGCACAAGGCGCATCGCGGCCGGAATCGACCGTGACGTTTATTTCGGCGAGCGGGTCTCGTTCCAACGAAACTGCGTTTTATCTGGACGGCGGAATTAACGAAGATCCGTATACCGAGATTGCAAATATCTTTCCGAACCCGGACGCCATTCAGGAATTCAGCGTGCAAACCAATAGCTACAGCGCAAAGTTCGGCGGACGCGGCGGCGGCGTGGTGAACGCGGCAACGCGCAGCGGCACCAACGACTTTCACGGCACCGCCTTTGAGTTCTTTCGCAACTACGATCTCAACGCACGGAACTTTTTTGCCTCTACCACCGACGGGTTGAAGCGCAATCAGTACGGTTTCAGTCTGGGTGGCCCCGTCAGGAAGAACAAGACGTTTTTCTTTGCCGCCTGGCAGGGTACGAAGGTGCGTTCGGTACCCACCGAGAACGTCGCAGTAACTCCCACCGCAGCGGAGCGAAACGGGGACTTTTCCGCCATCAGTACGCAGTTGGTCGATCCGAACACGAATGCTCCGTTTCCCGGAAACCAGATTCCGCTATCGCGGCTGGACCCGATTGCTCTCAAGGTTCTGAACACGGTGCCCGTTGGCCAGGCCGGCACCGGGCTCGCATTTTATCCGACTTTTACCCGTACCAACGATGAGCAGTGGACCGGACGCGTGGACCACAATTTCAATGACAAACTACGCTTTTTCGCTCGCTATCTTTACGACCGCCTCGACCAGCCGGCCTCTATCATCAACAACAATATTCTGAGCGTATCCGATAACCAGTATTGGCAGAGCCAGAACATCACGCTTGGTGGTTCGTACGTGCCTCGAGCCAACCTGGTGGTCGACCTGACTCTCACTTACAACCGCGTGACGCAGATCTCCCTGGGGCCAACGAACCTACCGGGGTGGGTTGACTTAGGGGTCAATGTGGCCAACGAAGCAGCCAGCGCCGGGGCATCAGGATCCGGCTTCTACCTCAATGTAGGGGGCTACTTCAGTGCGAACTGGGACCCGCTGTATCGTGTGCCTCGCGGCGAGTATGACATCTCTAATAATTGGACGTACATACACGGTGCGCACTCCATGGAATTCGGCGGCGAACTCATTCGTGAGCACAACATTCTGGCTCAGGTCTTTCTGTCGCAGGGCGTTTTTAGCTTTAATAGCCAGATTTCCGGTGACAACCTTGCCGACTTCATGCTTGGCAAGCCGAGCGATTTCCAGCAATTCAGCCCCATCTACGAAAGCTTGCACCGATACTTACCTGCGTTGTATTTCAATGATTCGTGGAAGGCGACTCGCCGGCTCACCGTGAACCTTGGCGTGCGATGGGAGCCTTGGAAAATGTTTAGCGAACAGGCGAATCAGTTCTCGATCTTCACGATCGGGGCGGCGGCAGCGGGCGTTCGATCCACCGTCTATCCGGGTTTGCCCCCGGGAGTTCTGGTGCCAGGAGATCCGGGCGTCCGCAGCACTGGCGTTCCCTCGTACTACCATATCTTTGATCCGCGAATTGGCCTGGCGTGGGATGCGTTCGGAGACGGAAAAACCAGCGTTCGTGCAGGGTTCGGAATTTATCACGACCTGATCAATGTCAACTCCAATAACGACACCATCTCCGCTCCACCATGGGCATTGTCAGTGGACGTTCCGTTCCCGGTAAGTCTTGAAAACCCCTACGAGGGGCACAATGTACCGTTCCCCGCATTCCGGCCTTTTGCCCACGATCAGACTTTTGCCTTCCCGTATTTCGGCAATGAGTTTGACCCGACCATGGCATTTCCGGTAATCATGCAGCGGAATATTGCCATCGAGCGTCAGTTGCCTCATGGCTTTCTCGTTCGAGCGGCCTATGAAGGCATGCAGAGTTATCACCTGTTCGGCGGCGTAGAACAAAACGCGGCGGTGTACATCCCGGGCCAATCCACATTTGAGAACGATCAACAGCGCCGGCCGATGGGCCAGTATTTTACGAGCAACTCCATCAATACTGCCACGGGAACGGCCAACTACAACGCTTTGGCGATCACCGCCGAGAAGCGGGCAACCCACGGCCTCACCTTTCTCGCCGGTTTTCGCTGGGCCAAGATGCTCGATGAGCTCAACGGCGGCGGCACCAGCCTGGGTCAGGGCGACTACACAACGCCAAATCCAAAATTCGACTATGGCCTATCCAGTGTTGACGTCAATCGACAGTTCATCGGATCTTTCGTCTGGGAACTTCCGGCACTGCACTCGTTCGGGTTCGTCGGCCGCAATGTAATTGGGGGCTGGCGTTCGAGCGGCATATTGACGTTGCGCGCTGGCCGTCCGTATTCGATCTATTCCGGCCTCGACTATTCTTACAGCGGCATAGGAGCGGATCGTGCCGATTTGGTCGGCAACCCCAATCTACCCGGAGGCCGATCAACGGCAGCGCAGCTGAACGAGTGGTTCAACACAGCGGCCTTCGCGGAAAACGCGCCGGGAACGTTCGGGGATTCGGGACGCGACATTCTTCGCGCCCCCGGCCTCGCCACGCTTGATTTTTCCATGACCAAGTCCTTTCCTCTGAAGTTTGGTCATTTCGCTGAAACGCAGCGTCTCGATTTCCGGGCGGAGGCATTCAATTTGTTCAACCGCCCCAACTTTGGGCGGCCCGACAACACCATCACCGATCCAACGTTCGGCCAGGTTCTGAGCGCAGGCAATCCGCGCATTTTGCAATTGGCACTGAAGTTCGCGTTCTAGAAGCATGGCCAATGCACAACGGGAAACGGCCGGGCGCATACTAATCGCCGGTGTCCTACTTCAGGCGGGCTTGTTCGCGCAAGCCCGCGCGCGCGATATCACCGCGATCTTAAGTCCACCACTGGAAACACCTGACGTCGTTACGTTTCAGCTACGTCAGTATGTTTACAGGAAAGTTCCGAAACTCGTCGTTCCGAAGAGTGCCGCTGACTGGACCGCACAATCGGAACGGATTCGTCAGCATGTGCTGCGGGACATAATCTTTCATGGTTGGCCGGCGGAATGGGTTAGCTCGCGCCCCAAATTCGAGGAAGCCGGCATAATCGAAACCGGAAAAGGATATCGCATCCGGAAGCTGCGGTATGAGATCGTACCCGGGTTTGAATCGTCAGCACTTTTGTACGAGCCGGAAAACCTCAATGGAAAGATTCCGGCCATTCTCAATCCGAACGGGCATGAGCGGGAAGTCGGCAAGGCCGCGGAATACAAACAGAAACGCTGCATCAATTTTGCTAAGCGCGGCATCTTCGCGTTGAGCCTGGAATGGATTTACTGCGGGGAATTATATGTTCCGGAAAATGCGCACGAATTTGGTGCTCATTTGGATCTGGTAGGCGCCAATACCGCCGGACTGTTCTACCTAGCCATGCGCCGTGGTTTGGACTACCTATATGAACACCCGAATGTGGACCGCACTCGCATCGGCATGACCGGGCTCTCCGGCGGCGGCTACCAGACGATCATGCTGAGTGCCTTAGATCCACGCGTGGCCGTATCCGTTCCAGTTGCCGGCTATTCCGCGCTTGTCTCCAAGCTGGAACGCGTCGGCGATTATGGAGATCCCGAACAGGTGCCGGCGGATTTTCTCGATGGCGAGGACTATCCGCATCTGACCGCGCTAAGAGCACCACGTCCAACACTCATCATCGATAACGCCGAAGATGACTGCTGCTTTCGCGCTCCACTCGTAAGGCCGTATGTTTATGATGCCGTCAAACCGTTCTTTGAACTGTACGGCCTGGCCGGCGCTCTGGACTGGCACGAGAATCTCGATCCCTCCACGCACAATTACCAGCTCGATAATCGCCTGCAAGCGTACCGATTCTTCAGCAAGAGCTTCGGCTTGCCTTTGATCACTGATGAGATCCCCGTGGATAACGAACTCAAAAGCTATAGCGAGCTGGTTGCAGGCCTTCCTAAAGAAAATCTGACCATTCTCAGCCTGGCCCGGAAGATCGCGCGAGAGCACAAGTCCGAATTGGCTCGCTCAAACTCCGGCGTGGCATCGGCTGAAGGAGAAAGAGCGAGGCTAAGGGAAGTCGTCCGGTTTAAGCCCGTTGCGGTGGAGCATGCCTGGGCGCTTACCAACACTAAAAACAAAGGAATTGAGACCGAGTCATATCAATTTCTTTTCTCCAATGGACTAAGTGCGACCGGGGTTGTGGCGCGCGCCATCAGCGGATCCAACGGCTCGCCCATCACCATCGTGCTTGACGACAAGGGGAAGAAGTCAGCCGGCAACGCCGTTGCCGACCGAGTGAATCATGGTGATAGTGTTCTCGCTGCCGATCTGGTCTTCACTGGCGATGTCGCACCGAAGGAGGACGAGTTGGAGGAATATCCACTCCTTTTGGCAGCGACGGGCGATCGCGCACTCGGTGTGGAATCGGCACAGTTGATCGCGTTGGCTGAGTGGCTCAGCAGCCAGTCGCCGGATCGTCGGGTTGCAGTGCAGGCTTCGGGCATTCGCACTCAATTGGTAGCTCTGATCGCCGCTGGCCTCAGAAGCAACTTGTTTTCCGCGATTGAGATTCGCCATGGTATGCGCAGCTTGCAATATCTCCTGGACACGCCGGTCAAATTCGAGTCCGCTCCGGACATCTTCTGTCTCGATCTTTACAAAGATTTCGATATCGACCGGCTCGTGGAAATGGCGGCGCCGGTGCACATTGCCCAAGAATTCTTAGACTAGAGACCGCAACGGTAATCAAAAGGATTAACATCTCCCCCCGTATGGTCCGGAAACTGGATCTGCATTGACGCCGGTTCTTCGCCGCAGGAGTGGTGCCGGCGATAATGAGCTAGAGATGTCGAGAACCCTGGATCCGTTCCGGTTCTTGCTCATAGCTGTTGCCGGGTGGATGAACCAACATCAACTGCACATTATTGATCACCTTCGCGGGGAGAACCGCGTTCTTCGCGAGCAACTCGGTGGGCAGCGGATGCGGCTCAACGACGACCAGCGCCGACGATTAGCCGCAAAAGCCAAAGGGTTGGGACGGAAGATTTTGGCCGAGGTAGCTACGATCGTCACGCCCGAGACGTTGCCTCGCCTGGCATCGAAAGCTGATCGCCGGAAGTACGACGGCTGTGGAAAGCGCGGTCCGGGGCGACCTCGCGCTACCGGAGAGATCGAGGCTTTGGTGGTTCGCATGGACGAGGAGAATCGGGATTGGGGCTATCGTCGGATCCAGGGCGCATTGTGCAACTTGGGGCATGAGATGGCCCGCAGCACGATTGCCGAGATTCTGGGGCGGCACGGGATCGAGCCGGCACCGGCGCGGAGCCGAAAGACGACCTGGAAGGAATTTCTGAGCAAGCACTGGGAACT
>Ga0335071_10001404_pt1 | contig 25895 bp, 24 predicted proteins | sample Lox_Sample_15_FD_206724 | JGI IMG/M metagenome (GOLD analysis project Ga0335071, IMG submission 206724) | Soil microbial communities from Loxahatchee National Wildlife Refuge, Florida, United States - Lox_Sample_1.5 | ecosystem: Environmental > Terrestrial > Soil > Wetlands | place: USA...
GGCGGCGAACGGGTCCTGCCAGAGCCGTCCGGGCACGTCCTGGAGCGTGCCGGGAGGATAGCCGACGACGTCGGTGGGCGCCGGGCGCGTGCCAACGAGCTGCCACTGGCCGACGATGATGCCGGCCAGCGCGACGAGCACCGTCGCCACGATGGCGACGGGAAGGCCGGAGCCGGTCTTCTGATCGGGAATGGCGCGCCTCTAGTGCGCTTTGTCCTTGTCCATGAGCACCCGGCGCAGGATCTTGCCCGACGCGGACTTCGGGATCTGATCGATGAACTCGAGGTGCCGGATGCGCTTGTGCGGGGCCACGCGCTCCGCCACCCAGCCCATGATGGCGTCGGGCCCGGTCGCGCGCGAGGCCTCGTCCGGCTTGAGCACGATGAAGGCCTTCGGCACCTCCCCCGCCTCGTCGTCGGGCTTCCGGACGACCGCGGCATCGAGCACCGCCGGATGCGTGACCAGGAGCGCCTCGAGCTCCGCGGGGGCGACCTGCAGGCCCTTGTACTTGATGAGCTCCTTGGTGCGATCGACGATGAAGAAGTAGCCGTCGGCATCCACGTAGCCCACGTCGCCCGTGTGGTACCAGCCCTCGCGGTCGATGGAGTTGGCCGTCTCCCCGGGCTGGTTGAGATAGCCCTTCATGATCTGCGGGCCGCGGATCAGGAGCTCCCCTTCCTGGCCCTGGGGCACCATCGCGCCCGTGACGACGTCGATCAGCTTCACCTCGGTGTTCGGCACCACGCAGCCGGCCGATCCCGGCTTCATGGGCGCGTTCGAGGTCGGGCTCAGGTGCGTCACCGGGCTCGCCTCCGTCATCCCGTAGCCCTGCGTCACCGGGCAGCCGAGCCGCTGGCTCAGCTGCCGCGCGATGTCCTCGCCGAGCGGCGCCGCCCCGGAGAACACGAGGCGCACGCTGGAGAGATCCGCCTGCTGCGCCGCCGGATGCTTGACCAGGCCGAGCACGATGGGCGGCACGAGCGGAAGGACGGTGACGCGGTACTTCTGCACGACGCCCAGGAATTCCTGGAGATCGAAGCGCGGCAGCACGAGGATGGTGCCGCCTCCCGCCAGCCCCAGCATCATGATCACCACCATGCCGTAGATGTGGAAGAAGGGGAGCACGGCCATGATGATGTCGTGCTCGCCGAAGCCTTCCCAGTTGCGCATGCCGTTGCACTGGCACAGGTTGGCCACCAGGTTGCGGTGGGTCAGCATGACGCCCTTGGGCAGCCCGGTGGTGCCGCTCGAGTACGGCAGGGCCACCAGGTCCTCACTGGGGTCGATGCGCACGGCGGGCGGCTCCGAGCCGGCCTGGAGGAGATCGCCAAAGGGCGTGGCGCCGTCCGTGGAGCCGAACACGAAGATCTCCTCGACCGCGCTCTTCTTCGCCGCCTCCTTCGCCTTGTCCAGGAAGGGCGCCACCGTCACGAGAAAGCGCGCCCGGGAGTCCGCGAGCTGCTTGGCCAGCTCGTCCGCCGTGTAGAGCGGATTGGCCGTGGTGTTGACGCCGCCGAGCGAGGCGACGGCCAGGAAGATGACGGCGTACTCGGGAACGTTGGGGCTGTAGATCGCGAACACGTCGCCCTTCTTGAAGCCCCGCCGGGCGAGGCCGGCGGCACACTTCTTCACGCCGTCCGCGAGCTGGCGATAGCTGATGGTGCGGCCCGACGGCCCGTCGATCAGGGCTGGCTTGTCGCCGAGCCTGGCCGCGTGGCGCAGGACGAAGTCCGTGATGGACACATCGGGAATGCTCACATCGGGGCTCGTGCTCTTGACGATCATCAGAGGCTCCTTGGCGTCCGTGGCATGAAAGCTGCCTCAAACTCTGCCACAGGATCAGGTTTTTCGCTCCGCCATCTGGGCTTATGCTGAGGCCTGCCGCATCGATCGGCCGGTCCGGGGGAAGGAGAGACGCGGATGCGCGGGAGTCGGATCAGCCGGCGGGCCCTCGTCGGAGGCGCCGCCGCCGCGGCAGGCCTGGCGGCCTTCGGCCGGCCCGGGCGCACGGTGCGTGCAGCGTCGGCCCCCGCGTTGCCCGTGGCCCTGGGGCGATGCGACACGTACGAGCCCGGGGACGTCGCGACGTGCCTGTCGCGCCTGCTCGACCAGCTGGGCGGGATCGGCACGCTGGTCGCGGGCAAGACCGTCACCGTCAAGGTGAACGTGTCGGGCGGCTCGTACGATCCGTTCCGCGGACTTCCTGCGGCCCGGACCTATCAGGTCCATCCGAACGTCGTGTACGCGCTCGCCGTCGCTCTCGATCGCGCCGGGGCCCGGCGCCTTCGCATCGTGGAGAGCTCGAAATCGACGAAGCCGCTGGCCGAGACGCTCGCCCTCGCACAGTGGGACGTCAACGCCTTCCGCGCCCTCAAGATGCCCGTGGAGTTCGTGGACACGCGCAACGTCGCCGGCGGCACCCACTACGTGGGCGTCAAGGTGCCGGGCGGCGGCAGCCTCTACCCGTTCTACTACCTGAACAACGCGTACACGGACTGCGACGTGTTCGTCTCCGTGGCCAAGCTCAAGAACCACGAGGCGGCGGGCGTCACGCTCGCCATGAAGAACAGCTTCGGCATCACCCCGAGCGCGCTCTACGGGCAGAGCACGCACGACGAGGCCAGCACCGAGAACCGGATGGACATGCTGCACATGGGCAAGATCCGCCCGCCGCGCGGCCTGCCGCCCGAGGTGGATCCGGCGTCACCGCGGCGGCAGACCTATCGCGTGCCGCGGGTCACGGTGGACATGGTCGGCATCCGACCCATCGACCTCGCCGTGATCGACGGCATCGAGAGCGTGTCGGGCGGGGAGGGGCCATGGGTCCAGGGGCTGGTGCTCCAGCAGCCGAAGCTCCTCATCGCCGGCCGCAACGCCGTATGCGTCGACGCCATCGCCACCGCCTGCATGGGCTACGCGCCCGGCGCCGCGCACGGGACGGGCGTGTTCCCCGGAGACAATCATCTGGCGCTCGCCGCTCAGCTCGGGCTGGGCACCCACCGTCCCGAGGAGATCGACGTGCGCGGGCTCACCGTCGCGGAAGCCCTCCATCCCTTCGGCTGGGAGCCGAAGCGCCGGGGCTTCTGACGCGGCCCTCGAAACGCGCGAAGGCGATCACCGCGCTCGCCAGGAGCAGGAGGCCGGCGAGCGTGAGCGCGACGCGATAGCCGGCCCCGAACGCGTCGAGGGCGGGCCTCATCGCCGAGGGACCGAGCACGGCGGCGACGGCATGAGCCTCGGCGCCCGGGACCTGCTGGATCGTGCAGGATCATCCCCTGCCCGATGCACATGGCGACGAGGGTCAGCCGGCGCCGGGCAGGGTCGAGCGGCGGCGGGGCAGGACTCAACCGGAGGTCGAGGGACTCCCCATGCCCTCCAGCACCGCCTCGCGCCATTCCCGCTTGAGCGGGAGGATGGGCGGTACGGGGGCCATGTCGGGCGCCGGCGTGGCGGGCGCCACCGCATCCTTGCGATCGGTGGCCGCGCCCTTCTTCATGAAGAGGTTGTAGATGCTCCACTGGATGCGGCGTCGCGAGCCGCGGATCGGGAAGCGCTTCAGCATGGAGGCGGGCGAGTAGAACGTCTCGTAGGCCTCCGTCTGGCCCAGCCGGAGCTGGTCGCCCGTCATCTGGGCGGGCCGGTACACGACGTTGGCCTGGTCGTACCTCGTCCAGTCGTAGGACACGATGCGATCGGCCTTCTTGAGCTCGTACCACGTGAGCGTGCCCGGATAGGGCGTGAGGACCGAGTACGCGCAGGCATCGTAGTCCGCGTCGATGTTGAAGCGCGACGTCGTCTTGAACACGGAAGGATCGTCACCGTCGAACCCGAACATGAAGAGGCCGAAGACCATGATGCCGTAGGAGTGGACCTTCTCCACGAGGGCGGCGAACGTCTCGGGACGGTTCACGTGCTTGTGCACGCTGGTGAGGGTGGAGCGCGTGATCGACTCGAAGCCGATGCTGAGCAGCGTGCAGCCGCTGGAGGCGGCCAGCTCGAGCATGCGGTCGTCCTGGGCGAGCTTCGAGGTGACCCCGGCCTGCCAGCTGAAGCCGCGGCCCTTGAAGGCGCGCATGACCTCCTTGGGCCGGTCGGGGGTGCCGAAGAAGTCGGCGTCGTTGATCGAGATGTTGCGCGAGCCGCACGTTTCGATCTCTCGCAGCACCTCGTCCACGGGGCGATACCGGAACTTCAGCCCGTTCATGAGCGGCTCGGCGCAGAAGGTGCAGCCCTGGTGGCAGCCGCGCGAGGTCTGCACGAAGGTGCTGTTGACGTAGCGGTGCCGCTTGAGGAGATCGTAGCGCGGCGGGTTGAGCCCCTCCATGGGATGCAGGCGGTCCGACTTGTAGATGCCGCGCATCTCCCCCTTCTCGAGATCGTCGAGCAGCTTGGGGAGCACGAGCTCGACCTCGCCGATGCACACGGCGTCCGCGTGTCGAAGCGCCTCCTGCGGCATGAAGCTCGGGTGCACGCCGCCCATGGCCACGGGTATGCCGCGCGCCCGAAACGCATCGGCGATCTCGTAGCCGCGGTTCACGTAGGCCGTCATGGCGGAGATGCCCACCATGTCCGCCTTCAGGTCGAAGTCGATGGGCTCGATGTTCTCGTCCGTGAGCACCACTTCGTAGCGGTCGCGCGGAATGCCCGCCGCCACCGCGAGCAGGCCCGCCAGCGGCGAGTAGAGCGCGCGGTTGAGATAGAGCGGACGCGTCGTGAGCGAGTCCGTCTTGGGATTGACCAGGTGAATCACCCGGTGGCGCATGGTCGATGGCTCCTGGGGTGGAAGGACACGGCTTAGAAGAGTACGAGGATCGTACGTCGGCCGTCTCGAAGGGTCAAGCAATCCGAGTGAGGCCCCGCCGAAGACGCGCGGGGCTGACGCGTCCCAGGGTCAACTCGGTCGCCCCCACGAAGGCGCCCAGGGCGCGCAGGGCGTCACCCAGCCCATTCAGCGCCTCGTCGAGGTCCAGGCGGTCGCCACCCGTGGGTGGTGTCCTCCCCGCGCTGAACCACGACTCGAAGTGGACGTGCCGGATCTCCAGGCGCTGCTCGGCGCGGTGGCTCTTGGCGTCGACGCGGCCGATCAGCTGGCCGTGGTGCAGGATGGGCAGTGTGTAGTAGCCGTGCACGCGCTTGTGCCCCGGCGTGTAGACCTCGATGCGGTAGTTGAAGCCGAAGAGGCGCGCCACGCGGCCGCGAAACCAGAGCAGCGAGTCGAACGGCGACAGAAGCGTCGTGCCGACGCACGGCCTCCGCACGCGCCGCGCCCGTGCCAGAGCGGGCAGATCGCGCGTGAGGGCCAGCCATCGCTCCGATCGGCCCTCGACCTCGATCTCCGTGACCTCGCCGCTGTCGAGCATGGCGCGGAGGGGCGCGCGGCGGCCGGCAGGGCCGAAGCGCGGGAACGTCATGTAGCCGCTCAGGTCCTGCTCCGTGGCCGCGCCCATGGCGTGCAGCGAGCGCTCGAGGTGCCAGCGGCGGAAGTCTTCCCACGACGGCGCGCGGCACTCGACGGCTGCGGGGAGGACTCGCTCCAGCAGGTCGTAGCGCTTCTGGAAATGCTGGCGCGAGTGAATGGACAGGGCGCCCGTCATCCACAGGTGATGCAAGGCATGCCGCACGGGCCCCCAGCCCCACCAGCCCCCGCGCCCGGCGCGGGGCCGGCTTTCGAAGTCTCCGTGGGCCATCGGACCATTGGCGGCAATGGCCGCCCTGACTCTCGCGAGGACGCGGCCGTTCCGCTGCAGACCCGACCAGCCGGTATGGTGGATGCGGTAGTCGAGCATGGCGCGCCGCCACCACGGCAGCATGGACGCGGGCACGAGGCACGCCGCGTGCGCCCAGTACTCGAAGAGGAGGCGGCGGCGGTAGACCTGACGGTCGAGCCACGCGCGATCGTACGATCCGAAGCGGCTCCACAGCGTGAGGTAGTGCGCCCGCTCCAGCACGTTGATGGAGTCGAGCTGCAACCCGCCCACGTCTTCCACGAAGCGCCCGAGCCGCCGCGGCGTGACCCGGGCCGCGCGCGGCCGGGACAGGTGCTGGCGCTCGAGGAAGAGCGCGGTGACGGCACGGAGGGGCACGGCCGGGCGCGACATGCCTCCGCAGCCTACCACCAGAGAACGGACACCCGGAGCCTCTTGGGCGCTGGCTCCCGCGGCGCGTCTGGGCTACTCTCTGGGCCCATGGCAGATACCCAGGCGATCCGGTGGCCGGGTGATGCGCGCGCCGCCTGCGCCTTCACCTTCGATCTCGACGCCGAGACCCTCTGGATGGCCCGCGGCGTCAGCGAGCCGGTCACGCTGTCCCAGGGCCGCTTCGGTCCCGTCGAGGCCGTGCCGCGCATCCTCGAGCTGCTCGCGAAGGCGGACGTCCGCGCCTCCTTCTTCATCCCGGCCTGGACGGCCGCGCACTACCCGGACGTGGTGCGCGGCATCGCGGCCGCCGGGCACGAGATCGGCTGCCACGGCGACGAGCACGAGCGAGTGTCGGAGCTCGATCCCGCGCGGGAAGAGGCGATCCTCGTGAAGAGCCTGGAGACGCTCACCCCGCTGGCCGGCCGGCGGCCCGTGGGCTGGCGCGCGCCCGCCTGGCAGCTGTCCCCGAGCTCGCTCGACCTCGTGGCCAAGCACGGCTTCGAGTACTCGTCGAACATGATGGACCGGCTCGCGCCCTACCTGCATCCCGCGGCGCATGGGCGGCGGCTCGTCGAGATTCCGGTCTCGTGGGTCCTCGACGACGCGCCCTACTTCATGTTCACGGGACAGCGGAGCCTCCAGGCGCCGGGGCCCGTGCTCCAGGGCTGGCTCACGGAGTTCGACGGCATCTCGGAGGGCCACGGCGTCACCAGCTTCACCTTCCATCCCCAGATCATCGGCCGGCCGTCGCGGCTCGCGTGCCTGCGCGAGCTGCTCGACTACGTGAAGCACACGCCGCGCATCTGGACGGCCACGCTGGCCGAGATCGCGGCGCACTGGCGGAGCATCGCGCCAGCCTAGACAGCTGCCCACGCGGTGGGCGGGCAACCTTGACGCCCGGCGCGACCCTCGCTATAAGGTCCTATCCCGCCCCCCCGGGCGACTCAATGATGCGCCGCGGCCGGGCTCACGGTGGAGGGCAGCCTGGACATCGTCCTGCAGCTCGTGCTGAACGGCCTCGCCGTCGGCTGCATCTACGGCCTGGTCGCCCTCGGCTTCGTCCTCATCTACAAGGCCACCGAGCTCGTCAACTTCGCTCAGGGCGACCTGATGATGCTGGGCGCTTTCACCTGCTACATGTTCGTCGTGTGGTACGGCATCGGGTACTGGGTCGCCTTCGCCGCCGCGGTGGCCGTGGTGGGCCTCTTCGGCGCCTTGCTGGACGCGACCGTGCTCCGCCGGGTGCTCGGGCAGCCCCAGTTCGCGGTGGTGATGCTGACCATCGGCCTGGGCGCCATGTTCCGGAGCTTCGCGTCCATCGTCTGGGGCACGGAGATCTACACGCTCCCGACCCCGTTCAGCGCCCACACGAGCCGGATCGGCGGGGTCAGCGTCAGCCACGAGTACGTGTCCATCATCGTGGGCACTGTCGTGCTCTGCGCGGTGCTCTACGCGTTCTTCACCTACACGCGCGTGGGCGTGGCCATGCAGGCCGTCTCGCAGAATCAGCTCGCCGCGTACTACATGGGCATCCCGGTGAAGCTCATGTGCTCGCTCATCTGGGCCATCTCCGCCGGCGTGGCGGCCATCGCCGGCGTGCTCCTGGCACCCGTGTCGCTGGTCGACATCAACCTGGGCTTCATCGGGCTCAAGGCCTTTGCCGCCGCCGTGCTCGGCGGCTTCGGATCCATTCCCGGCGCCCTCGTGGGCGGCATCACCATCGGGCTCATCGAGCTCTTCTCGGGGACGTACCTGCCCGCGGGCTTCAAGGACGTCGCCGCCTATCTCGTGCTGCTGATCGTGCTCGCCGTGCGTCCGCAGGGGATCTTCGGCGCGGTGGGGCGGAAGAAGGTATGACGGCCTAATGCGCTTCGTCTTCCGGACCAGCTACGCGCAGGACCTCACGCTCTTCACCGACACTGTGCAGCGCAACTGGTACATTGCGCTGCTGCTCGCTCTAGTCGCGCTGCCCAAGCTGGCGCCCGCCTACCTCGTCGACATCAGCCTCGTGCTGATCTACGGGCTGTGCGGGCTGTCCCTCATGGCTCTGGCCGGCTACACCGGGCTCGTCAGCCTCGGCCACGCGGCGTTCCTGGGCATCGGCGCCTACGCGCACGTCTACTTCACACAGGACCTGGGCCTGCCGTGGATAGCCTCGGTCGCCCTGGCCACCGCGCTGACGGCGGCCACGGGCGTGCTGGTCGGCCTGCCCGCGCTCCGCATGACCGGCGTCTACCTCACCATCGCCACGCTCGCCTTCGCGCTCATCATCCAGGAAGTGTTCGCGCGGTGGGACCGGGTCACCCACGGGCTCAAGGGCCGGCCGGTGGACAAGCCGGTCATCTTCGGGATCTCGTTCGCGAACGACGTCGCGTTCTATTTTCTCTGCCTGGCCTTCCTCATCGGCGGGCTCTGGCTCACGCGCAACCTCCTGCGCTCGCCCACGGGCCGCGCGTGGGTGGCCATCCGCGACAGCGAGATCGCCGCGCAGTCGATGGGCGTGAACCTGGCCGCCTACAAGACCATGGCGTTCTCATACTCGGCCGCGCTCATGGGCCTGGCGGGCGCGCTCTTCGCCCACAAGATCGGCTTCCTCGCCCCCGACATCTTCAGCGTGCTGCTCTCCATCCAGTTCCTCCTCATGGTGGTGGTGGGCGGCCTGGGCAGCCTGCACGGCGCGCTCTTCGGGGCGGTGTTCGTGGCTCTTCTGCCCGTGATGATCTCGCAGGCCCGCGACTCCGTGCCGGCGTGGGTCGGGGCGATCGTCTCGATCCTGGGCAAGGGTGCGAGCGATGCGGCCTTCGGCGCCACCGACCGCTTCGTGAAGCAGCCGGGACTCGAGCCGGGCATCTTCGGCCTGATCCTGGTGCTCTTCATCCTCTTCGAGCCGCTCGGCATCTACGGCCGCTGGGTGAAGCTCCGCGTCTACTTCTCGACGTTCCCGCTCTACAAGGCCTCGACCTTCAAGCGCCAGCGCGCCTACATGCGCTCGGAGCGACTCCGGTGACCTTCTTCAAGGCCGAGGGGCTGGGCGTCAACTTCGGCGGCGTGCGGGCCCTCGACGGCGTGAGCTTCGAGGTCGAGCCCGGGCAGGTCTTCACCATCATCGGCCCCAACGGCGCGGGCAAAACCACCATCTTCAACCTCATCAGCCGCATCTACGACCCGAGCCAGGGCCGGCTCGTCTGGAACGACGAGGACATCACCCGCGTGCCGGCCCACGAGATCGCGGCGCGCGGCATCGCGCGCACCTTCCAGAACATCGAGCTCTTCGAGCACGCCACGGTGCTGGACAATCTCCTGCTGGGCCGCCACGCGCACAAGCGCTCGCGCTTCTTCGGCGAGCTCTTGTTCCTGCCGCGCGTGCGCGTGCGCGAGCTCGAGCACCGCGAGGCGGCCGAGCAGATCATCGACTTCCTCGACCTCCACGCCTACCGCGACCGGCTCATCGCCAACCTGCCCTACGGCGTCCGCAAGGTCGTGGAGCTGGCCCGCGCCCTCTGCACCCGACCCAAGCTCCTCCTCCTCGACGAGCCCTCGTCGGGGCTCTCCGTGGAGGAGACGGAGGACATGGCGTTCTGGATCCAGGACATCCGGAACCTCCTCCACATCACGGTGCTCATGGTCGAGCACGACATGAGCCTGGTGAGCGCCGTGTCCGACCGGGTGCTGGCGCTCAACTACGGCCGCGCCATCGCTGAGGGCAGCGCGCGCGAGGTGCAGGAGCACCCCGAAGTCGTGAAGGCCTACCTCGGTGGCTGACGCGCTCCTCGAGGTCAACAACATCGAGACGTACTACGGCCCCATCATGGCCATCCGGGGCGTGAGCTTCGCCGTCCCGCGCGGGGCCATCGTGACCATCCTGGGCGCCAACGGCGCCGGCAAGACGACGATCCTCAAGACCGTATCCGGCGTGATGGAGCCGCAGAAGGGCACCGTCGCCTTCGACGGCCGGGCCGTGCGGGGTCTCGATCCCGACAAGGTGATGCGGCTCGGGCTGAGCCACGTGCCCGAAGGACGCGAGGTCTTCCCGCTCCTCACCGTGCGCGAGAACCTCCAGATGGGCGCCTATTCACGGCGCGACGCGGATGGGATCGCCCGCGACGTGGAGATGGTGTACGACTACTTCCCCGTGCTGGGCAGCCGCGCCGAGCAGCGCGCGGGCTCGCTTTCCGGCGGGGAGCAGCAGATGCTGGCGATCAGCCGCGCCCTCATGGCGCGCCCGAAGATGATGCTGCTGGACGAGCCGTCGCTGGGGCTGTCGCCCAAGCTCGTGAAGGACATCTTCGAGATCATCGGCCGGATCAACCGGGAGCAGGGCATGACCATCCTCCTCGTGGAGCAGAACGCGAACATGGCCCTCCACCTGGCCGACTACGGCTACGTGCTGGAGGTGGGCCGGATCGTCATGGAAGACACCTGCACGCGGCTCCTCGACAAGGACGACATCAAGGAGTTCTACCTGGGCATGAAGGACGCGAGCATCCGGGGCACCCGCCGCTGGAAAAGAAAGAAGATGTGGCGATGAGCGTCGTGGCGCCGCCGCGGCCCGCAGTCGCCCACGGCCAGGCGTGGCTGGTCAAGGGCCAGGCCACCCTGCCTACGCTCTTCCGCCAGGTCGTGCGGGAGCGCGGCGACCAGATCGCCATGCGCGAGAAGCATCTGGGGATCTGGCGCTCCGTCACGTGGCGCGAGTACGGGGAGCGCGCCCGCCACGTGGCCATGGGGCTGGTGGCCCTCGGGCTCCAACCCCGCGACGTGGTGTCGGTCATCGCCGACAACCGGCCGGAGTGGCTGTACACGGATCTCGGCACCATGTCGGCGGGTGGGGTCACCAACGGCATCTACACCACCGACTCGCCGCGGCAGGTGGAGTACATCGTCAACGACAGCGGCACCCGCTTCTTCTTCGCGGAGAACGAGGAGCAGCTCGACAAGATCCTCGAGGTGCGCGCCCGCTGCCCCCAGCTCGTGAAGATCGTCGTCTACGACATGGACGGCCTCCACGACTTCCGCGACGACCAGGTCCTGTCGTTCGCCGCCCTCCTCGAGCGGGGCGCCCGCCACGACCGCGAGCATCCCGACGTGTTCGACACCCTCGTGGACGTCGCCCGGCCCGAGGACCTCGCCATCCTCGTCTACACCTCGGGCACCACGGGCCCGCCCAAGGGCGCGATGCTGAGCCACCGCAATATCCTGTTCCAGATCGGCTACTCCGACTTCATCACGGAGCCGCGGCCCGGAGACCAGCAGCTCTCCTTCCTGCCCCTGGCTCACGTGGCGGAGCGCACGTTCAGCGTCTTCTATCCCCTCTTCTCGGGGGCCACGGTGAACTTCGCGGAGAACATCGACACCGTGCCGGAGAACATCCGCGAGGTCGCGCCGGCCGTGTTCTTCGCGGTGCCGCGGATCTGGGAGAAGTTCTACTCCGCGGTGGCCCTGCGCATGCGCGAGGCCACGTGGCTCGGCAAGCTGGCCTACGGTTGGGCCATCGGCGTGGGCGGCCGCGTGGCCGAGTGCCGCCTCCGGGGGCAGCCGCCGTCGGCGGCGCTCCGCGCCCTGTATCGGATCGCCGATTTCCTGGTGCTGGACAACGTGAAGCGGTCGATGGGCCTCCACCGCGCCCGCGGTGCCGTGACGGGAGCCGCGCCCATCGCGCCCGAGCTGATCCGCTGGTACCTGGCCCTCGGCATCGACATGCGCGAGGTCTACGGCCAGACGGAGAACACCGGGCTGGCCACCGCCATGCCACCGGATCGCATCAAGCTGGGCTCGGTGGGCGTGGCGCGCCCCGACACCGAGGTGCGCATCTCTCCCGAGGGCGAGATCCTGCTCAAGGGCCCCCACGTCTTCCTCGGCTACTTCAAGAATCCCGAGAAGACGGCGGAGACGATCACGGACGGCTGGCTGCACACCGGCGACGTGGGCGTCCTCGACGCGGACGGGTTTCTCACCATCACCGACCGCATGAAGGACATCATCATCACCGCCGGCGGCAAGAACATCACGCCCTCCGAGATCGAGAACCAGCTCAAGTTCTCGCCCTTCATCTCGGACGCCGTGGTCATCGGCGATCAGCGGAAGTTCCTCTCGTGCCTCGTCATGCTCGACCACGAGACGGTGGCCCAGTTCGCGCAGGAGAAGAACGTGCCCTTCACCAACTTCGCCTCGCTCTGCCGGGCCCAGGAGGTGCAGGACCTCATCTGGGGCGAGATCGAGCGCGTGAACAAGCAGCTGGCCCGCGTGGAGACCATCAAGAAGTTCCGCCTCATCGAGCAGATCCTCACCCCGGAGGACGACGAGCTGACGCCGACCATGAAGCTCAAGCGCACCCTCGTCAACGTCAAGTACAAGGACGTCATCGACACGATGTACACGGATGCCTAGCCCCCACCCCAAAGGAGCACACATGAAGAAGGCACTCGGCATCGCCCTCCTGATCGGCGCCGTCGCCCTCGCCGGCCTGGCCCTCGCGGACACGCGCGGGGTCACCCCGACCGAGATCGTGGTCGGCATGCACACGGACCTCTCGGGGCCGGCCGCCACCTACGGCGTCTCCTCCTCGAACGCGGTGAAGATGCGCTTCGACGAGGTCAACGAGAAGGGCGGCATCCACGGCCGCAAGATCAAGCTCATCGTGGAGGACACGCAGTACCAGGTGCCGCGGGCCGTCCAGGCCGGGGCCAAGCTGCTCAACCGGGACAAGATCTTCCTGATGGTGGCCGGGCTCGGCACCCCCATGAACAACGCGCTCTTCAAGGACCAGATCGAGGCCGGCGTACCCAACCTCTTCCCGCTGTCCGCGGCGCGCTCGATGTTCGAGCCGTTCAGCAAGTACAAGTTCTACGGCGCCGCCACCTACGTCGACCAGGTCCGCGCCGGCATCAACTACTTCGTCACCAAGAAGGGCAAGAAGGTCGTCTGCGCCATGTACCAGGACACCGACTTCGGCAAGGAGGTCTTCGACGGCGTCCAGCTCCAGGCGGACAAGCTCAAGATCAAGCTCGCCGAGACCACCACCCACAAGCCGACCGACCAGGACTTCACCGCGCAGATCACCAAGCTCAAGGCGGCCGGCTGCGACCTCGTGGTGATGGGCACCATCGTGCGCGACTCGATCGTGCCGTACGCGACGGCGCGCAAGATCGGCTGGACCGACGTGGACTTCCTCGGCGCCGCCTCGAGCTACGACCTCGTGGTGGCCGCCGCCCAGGGCGGCGTCACCGAGGGCTTCTATGCGATGGGGCTGACCGACATGCCCTACCGCGACACGCTGAGCCCCACCGCCCAGGCCTGGTTCGACCGGTACAAGGACCGGTACAAGATCGAGCCGAATATCGGCGCGGTCTACGGCCAGGTCGCCGCCGATCTCACGGTGACGGCGCTCGAGAAGGCGGGCAAGGACCTGACCACCGACAGCTTCATCAAGGCCATGGAGTCGATCAAGGGCTACAAGGACATCTTCAACGGCCCGGAAGTGAGCTTCGGCCCCGACAAGCACCAGGGCGCCAACTCCTCGTTCCTCGCTGTGGTCAAGGGCGGGCGCTGGGTCCGCGTCACCGACCCGCTCACGTTCTGATCCGGAACTCTCCGCGCTGACAGCACGGGCCGGCCGGAGCCTTCCGGCCGGCCCTTCGTTGTCGTCACACGTCGCAGGTTCTGAGCCGCACCCCGATGATCTGGATGCCCGTCTGCGCGCTCTGATTGGCGCTGATGGTCACCACGAGCCTGACCCGACCGGCCGGCGGCGTGAGAGCCGGCGCGACTGGGACATCGACGGCCAGGGTGGCGGGGAACGAGCCCTGAGCCGTCCCCGTCAGGTCCTGGGGAAACGTCTGCTGGGGCCCGATCTCGTTTCCGCTGGCATCGATCGGAACCATGACGCCGACATTGCTCGGGCCCGGTGCAACCCGCGGATCGCTGCCCACCACCACGTTGAAGGAGCCCACGTTCGGCGTCCCCGCGGGAGGAGTGAAGCGCGCGCGCACCTGAACCAGTCCGTTTGCATCCCGGGCGCAGGAGAGCGGATTGACGTTCAGGAGAATGTTCTCGGGCGGCGGCACGAAAAAGTTCCTCGCGAACCAGCGCGCCCGCACGGCCTGGCAATAGGGCGTCGATTGCCAGTAGCGCAGCCAGTTCTGATAGTCCTTCGAGAAGTAGCGGTCGCCCCAGCCGCCTTCGGGAAGGTACTCGAGGCACGCCGCTTCGCCAGTGGGATAGTAATTGTACGAGCACGCGCTCAGGCCGGTCACGACGGCCGCGAGGACGACGAGACGGTTCCACATGTCCGAGCCTCCTTGTCGACGGCATCAGGCGGAACTATCTGAGCTTGGCGCCTTTCTGGGTAACGAACCCGCAGGCCAGCGAGAGCGCCGATCCTGCCAGGTCGTCCCCCGAAGGTCAATGCGCCGTCCGGCGGGCTGGCCGCCGGCCTCCGTCTGGGCTATCCTCGGAGCCCGATGCGTTACCCCAGCGCGACGCCGTCCCTCACCGTCCATCCCTGAGAGGAGCCCGCCCATGCCCGCCAAGCTCGAGAAGGCCACGCCGTCCTCCCTCGACCTCGATACGAAGGCGCTCGAGCGGCTGCACGAGACGATCACGCGGCACGTGGCGGAGGGCCGGTATCCCGGCGCGCAATACGCAGTGGCGCGGCATGGCAAGCTCGCGGTGCTGTCGACCATCGGCGACGCGCGCACGGATCCCTCGCGCGTGCCGGCCACGGACGATACGCTGTGGCTCCTCTACTCCAACACCAAGGTCATCACGGCCTGCGCCGTCTGGCTCCTCGTGGAGCGCGGCGCCCTCCTCTTCACCGACAAGGTGGCGCAGCACCTGCCCGGCTTCGAGCAGCACGGCAAGGGCGACATCAGCATCATCCAGCTCCTGACGCATCAGGGCGGCTTCCCGAACGCGGACGTGCCCAAGGCCGCGTGGGAGGACCACGATCTGCTCCGCCGAAGCGTGTGCGGCTTCACGCTCGAGTGGACGCCCGGCACGCGCGTGTACTATCACGGCCGCGCCGCGCACTGGGTGGCCGCGGCCATGATCGAGGCGGTGACCAAGGGCGACTACCGCGACTTCATCCGGAGCGAGATCACGGAGCCCCTCGGCATCGCGGAGGACTGCTTCGTGGGCCTGTCCGATGCGCAGCACGGTCGCGCCGTCGACATGCACGAGCCCTCCGCCGACGGCGGGCGCCAGGTCAAGCGTGCCGAGGAGAACAGCGCGGAGTTCCGCCGCGCCGGCACGCCGGGCGGAGGCGGGTACGCCACCGCGCGCGCCATGGCGACCTTCTACCAGATGATGGCCCACGGCGGCACGCTCGACGGCGTGCGCCTGCTCTCCCCGCGCATGGTCCGCTACGTCACGCAGAACTTCACGGGTGATCGCATTGACGCCTACATGGGCATGCCCATGCATCGCGGGCTCGGCCCCCACTCCCGCGGCACGACGGAGAGCATCCGGGGCCTGGGCGCCCTCGCGTCCCCGCGCACGTTCGGCCACGGCGGCGTCGGGTCCTCCTACTGCTGGGCCGATCCGGACTCCGGCGTGTCGTTCGCGTACCTGACGAACAGCCGCGTGCCTGATCCGTGGCACAGCGCGCGGCTCGATCAGGTCTCCAGCCTCGTCCACTCCGCCATCCGCTAGCGCGATGGCGAAGCCCCGCGTGCTGGTCACGGGCCTGAGCGGCCTCATCGGCCGCGCGCTCCGGACGGAGGCCGGCGAGCGCTTCGAGCTCTCCGCGCTGAACCGGAGCGCGGTGGGCGGCGTGCCCTGCCACCGCGCCGACATCGCGAATCTCGACGCGATCAAGCCCGCGTTCGAGGGCATCGACACGGTGGTGCACCTCGCCGCCCAGCTGGGCAACTCGTCCTGGGAGGCCCTCCGTGACGGCAACGTCACCGGGACGTACAACGTCTTCGAGGCAGCCCGGCTCGCCCGGGTCAAGCGCGTGGTCTTCGCCTCGAGCGGCGCCACCGTGAGCGGCATCGAGAGCGATCCGCCGTACCGCGACCTCGTCGCGGGGCGCTACGACGGCCTCACCACGTGGCCGATGCTCACCCATCTCTCTCCGGTGCGGCCCGCCGGGCTCTACGGCGTCAGCAAGGTCTGGGGGGAGGCCCTCGGCCGCCAGTACGCCGACGCGCACGGTCTTTCGGTCATCTGCGTGCGCATCGGCCGTGTCCACGCGCAGAATCGGCCGCTGTCTCCCCGCGAGTTCTCGGTGTGGTGCAGCCAGCGCGACATCGCGCGGCTCTTCGTGGGCGCCATCGAGGCGCCGGCGGCTCTGCGCTACGAGATCGTCTTCGGCAACTCGCGCAACAAGTGGGGCTACCGCGATCTCGAGCACACGCGCGCCGTGCTCGGCTGGGAGCCCATGGACGCCGCCGAAAGCTACCGCTGATCCCCCGCCGCACCCTCACACAAGGAGACGAGCCGATGGCCATCCAGACCCGCTACCTCTTCACCGCTTCCATGGACGTCGAGCCCGCAAAGGAGGCCCTCTTCAACGAGGTCTACGACATCGAGCACGTGCCGCTGCTCCTCAAGGTCCCCGGCGTCGTCTCGGTGGCCCGGCTCAAGAAGACAACGCTCACCATGATCATCGGGGGCGAGAAGAAGACCATGGTGGCGGAGAACGAGCCGACCTACTCCGCGACGTACGAGATCGAGAGCCCCGACGTGCTGACCACGGCGGCGTGGGGCGCCGCCGTCGACCAGGGCCGCTGGCCCGGACAGGTGCGGCCCTTCACGAAGAATCGCCGGCACGTGCTCTACCAGCGCATCCTGCCGTAGGGGGACCCGGAGACGGCGAGAGCTCCGTGCGCCTGATCCCGACCGGGCTCGGCGTGGTGGCGGCGCTGCAGGTCGTGGCGGCCGCCGCCGCCTACCCGATCCTCACCCTGGCCATCGGCCTCGCGTCGAGCCTCGTGAGGACGGCCACGAGCCCCGACGGCAGCCGGGCCGTCCTGATCTTCGCCGCGCTGCCCATGGCCGTCGGCGTGGTGGTCACGGCGGGCGTGTTCGTGGCCGTGCCGCTCGGCGTCTGCATCGCCGGCGCCCTGATGCTGGGGCGCCTCGCCCGGCGGCGCGGCGCGGCCGTGAGCCTCGGTCAGTCGCTGAAGTTCGCCGCGGCGGTGGTCCTGGCCAACGTGGTGGTGATGGTTGCCGGCGTGCTGCTGTGGCCGATCTGGTGGTACAGCGAGAAGCTGGCCGGGCTCACGCCGCTGTGGCCGCTGCTCGCGGGCTTCGCGGCCAACGCCCTGCTCGACGCGGTGGTCGCGGCGGTGATCCTGCGCGCGCAGTCGAGGGCCGGTCCCGCGGTTTGACACCGGCCCCTGATCCGGCTATATGTCGCCACACTCATGCGCTCCCGTGCACAGTGGATCTGGGTCGATCGAGGCTCCTGGCCGCCGCCACGGCTCGCGCCCTGGAAGGCCCCGGCATGAGCAGCAGCCTCGGACACCGCCCGTCCGGCCCACACTGGGAATTCGACGCGAGCGTCGCCACCGTCTTCGACGACATGCTCAGGCGCTCGATCCCTCAGTACGACGTGATGCGACAGGCCGTGACCGAGCTGGCCGTGCGCCACGTGAAGCCCCGGACGGATGTCGTGGATCTCGGCTGCTCGCTCGGCGAGTCGCTGGCGCCTCTGGTCGACCGGTTCGGCGGGGGCTGCCGCTACGTCGGGGTAGAAACTGCCGCTCCCATGCTGGAGGCCGCGCGGCAACGCTTCCGGTCCCAGATCGACGCGGGCGTGGTCCAGATCATGGACCTCGATTTGCGGACGGGCTTCCCGCAGGTCTCGGCCAGCCTGATCCTGAGCGTGCTGACGATACAGTTCACGCCGATGGAGCATCGGCTGCGCATCCTGGAAGACGTCCACACCTCCCTCAAGCCGGGCGGCGCCTTCATCTTCGTGGAGAAGGTGATCGGGACGACGGCACAGCTCGATCGCGCGTTCGTCGACCTCTACTACGCCTTCAAGCAGGCCTCCGGGTACACGCGGGAGGAAATCGAGCGCAAGCGGCTGAGCCTCGAGGGGGTCCTCGTTCCCGTCACGGCGCGCTGGAACGAGGAGCTCCTGAAGACCGTGGGTTTCACGCAGATCGACTGCTTCTGGCGGTGGATGAACTTCGCCGGCTGGATCGCCGTCAAGTCCTGACGGATCGGCATGGCGGGCCTGCTACGCAAGGGGCGGGACTTCCTCGGGGCGCCATGGCCTGAGAAGCGGGCGGCCGTCGCCTGGAGGGTCGAACGGCAGCGAGCCAAGGGCAAATCCCGGCTCCCGGGCCGGATGAATCGCTACCGGCTCCAGCACCTCGCGCGCTTGTGGCGGGCGCGCCTGGCTGCCCGCGACCTCTACGAGATCGCCGAGCCGCTCATCTCAGTGCTGATTCCCACCTACAACCGTGCGGATCTCCTCGTGGAGCGAAGCGTGGCCTCTGTGCTGCGCCAGCCGTATCAGAACTTCGAAATCGTGGTCGTCGGGGACGCGTGCACCGACGGCACCGAGGCGGCGCTGCGCGGCCTCGGCGATCCCCGGATCCGCTTCTACAACCTCCCCGTGCGGGGCCACTATCCAAGGGATCCCTATCTGCGATGGCTCGTCGCGGGGTCCGCGCCCGCCAACCGCGCCCTCGAGCTGGCCCGGGGCCAGTGGGTCGCCCCGCTCGACGACGACGACGAGTTCTCGCCTGACCATCTCGAAGTTCTCCTTGGCGCCTGCGTTCGAGGCCGGCGCGAGTTCGCGTACGGCGTCATGCTGATGGAAGTGGAACCGGGGACCTGGAGGCCGGTTGGCTCGTATCCGCCTCACTGCGGCCGCATCTGCAATGCCTCCGTCCTGTACGCGGCCTACCTCCGCTTCTTCCGGTACGATCTCGAGGCCTGGCGTCTCGGCGAGCCGAACGACTGGAACCTCTGGAAGCGCATGTGGGGTGCCGGCGTGCGCATGGCGTTCGTCGACCGGATCGTGGGCAGGCACTTTCTCGAGCACAAGCCGCTCGCCGCAGCCATCACAGACGGTTTCGCCAATGGAGCCTCCGCGTGAGGTTCGAGCGGCTCGTGCGCCGCTTGACCGGTGCTCGGCGGTCGGGTGTCGAGTCCAGGCCGGAGTGGGAATACTTTCCCGAGGGCTGGCGGGCACAGGACCCGCGCATCAAAGGATGGAATGTCGAGAGCATCGCGGTGACGCAGCGGGCGAAGTGGCCGGAGGTCGAACGGCTCGCGCGAAGCACGAGTTCCCTGCCGCTCCATCTCTGGGCCGCGGATCTCTCCCGGCCTACCGTGGCCGGCAGCGCGGTGGGGATGGCGTACGGCTATGTGCTGGCGCTGGCGGCGCGGCGCAAGGACCGGATCTCCGTCCTCGACTGGGGTGGGGGAATCGGACACTACCGGCTGATCAGCGCGGCGCTGCTCCCCGGTGTGGAGATCGACTACCACCACAAGGACGTCCCCGTTCTCTGCAAGCTCGCCCGGGAGCTCCACGCCTCCGGCACGTTCTACGAGCAGGATGACGACGCCTTCGCGCGAGACTACGATCTCGTGATGGCGAACGGATCCCTGGAGTATTCGGAAGACTGGAAGGGCGTGGCCGGCCGGCTCGCCAGGTCGACCCGGTACTACCTCTATGTGGGCCGGCTCCCGGTTGTCCCCCACGCTCCGTCGTTCACGGCGGTGCAGCGTCCCGCTCGACATGGGTACGACACCGAGTACGTGAGCTGGGTCTTGAACGAGTCGGACTTCGTGCATCACGTCGAGCAGCTGGGGTTGCGTTTACTGCGAACCATCCTGGTCGGCGAAGGGCCGCGGATTCACGGGGCTCCCGAGCCGTGCGAGTTCTGGAGCTTCCTGTTCACCTGCGCGGGGGATGCGGATGGTCGCTGACGCTCACTATCGCGAACGACGCGCGCTCATCACGGGGGGCCTCGGCTTCATCGGCTCCAATATGGCCAAGCGTCTCGTGGACCTCGGGGCCCATGTCGTGCTGGTCGACAGCCTCGTACCCGAGCACGGCGGGCGCCTGTTCAACATCGACGCGATCAAGGACCGTGTGACGGTCGAGCTCGCAGACATGCGCGACGAGCGGCGCATGGGGGAACTCGTGGAGGGGCAGGACTACCTGTTCAACCTCGCCGGGCAGACCAGCCACATCGATTCGATGCGATTCCCGCAGCAGGATCTGGAGATGAACTGCCGGGCCCAGCTCTCGCTGCTGGAAGCGTGCCGCCACCGCAATCCGGAGGTGCGGATCGTTTTCGCGAGCACCCGGCAGATCTACGGCATTCCCGACTATCTGCCCGTCGACGAGAAGCATCCGCCGCGGCCGGTGGACGTCAACGGGGTCCACAAGATGGCGGGCGAGAGCTATCACCTGCTATACCAGCACGTGTACGGCTTGCGCGCCTCCGCCCTCAGACTCACCAACACCATTGGGCCCCGCATGCGCATCAAGGATGCTCGCCAGACCTTCGTGGGGCTCTGGATCCGCCGTCTCCTGCAGGGCGAGCCCATCGAGGTATGGGACGGCGGGCAGCGCCGCGATTTCACCTACGTCGACGATGCGGTGGAAGCGTTCCTGCTCGCCGGCACGAGCGACGACGCGGTGGGCCGTGTCTTCAACGTCGGGGGCGCCAATCCGGTGACGCTCCGGGAGGTGGCCGAGCTCCTGGTGACTCTCAACCGGCGCGGCGAGTACATCGTTCGCTCGTTCCCGCCCGAGTACAAGCGCATCGACATCGGGGACTACTACTCGGATTGCGGGTTCATCCGATCCGCGCTCGGCTGGACCGCGCGCACGAGCCTCGGTGATGCCTTCGCCTGCACGCTCGACTTCTACCGGGAGCATCTCGAGCGCTACCTCTGAACAGATGACCGCCGGCTCACCCGGCCCAGGCGCGCACCGCGGCGACCACTCGATCGACGCTCTCGTCGGTCAGGAACGGATGCATCGGCAGGGACACTTCGCCTTCGGCGAGCGTGCGCGCGTTCTCGAGCGGCCCGTGGACCTCGTAGGGCCCGTAGTCGTGCAGCGCGGCCTGCTCGGGAATGAGGCGGGGATAGTGAAGGCCAGTTGACACGCCGGCGCGCAGGAGCTGGGCGCGGAACGCGTCACGATGCATGGGTCTGCAGAGGACGGGAAACAGGTGCCAGACCGATTCGGAGCCATCGGGCACCATCACGGGCCGAATCGCACACGCGCGAATCCCGGACCGGTAGCGCGCCGCGATGGCCGCGCGTCGAGCCGTCCATTCCGCCAGGCGGGGCAGGAAGGCGTCGCAGAGAACGGCGGCGTGAAGCTCGTCGAGGCGGCTGTTGAGCCCGGCCTCGTCGTGCACGTAGGTCGCGCTCTGGCCATAGTGACGGAGGGCGCGAGCGTGACCCGCCAGCGTGCTGTCCGCCGTGAGCACTGCTCCGCCGTCCCCGAGCGCCCCCAGGTTCTTGGTCGGGTAGAAGCTCACGGCCGCCACCTGCCCGACGGTGCCGCCAGCACGGCCCCGAAAGCGGGCGCCGATAGCCTGGGCGCAGTCCTCGACGATACGCAGGTCGAACTCCGCGCGCAGAGCTTCGAGCCGCTCGAGGTCGAGGCAGTGCCCGTAGAGATGAACGGGCACGAGAAACCGAATCGTGGCATCACGCGAGAGGAGTTCCCGGCACCGCTCGAGGTCGAGCAGCCCGGACGCGTCCGTGTCGACGAACACCGGCACGCCCCCGCACCGCATCACCGCGAGCGTGGTGGCAAACGCGCTGAGAGGTGACGTGAGGACGCTGTCACCCGGACGAATCCCAAGGGCGCGGAGGCCGATCTCGATGGCGTCGAGCCCGTTTCCTACCCCGACCGCGTGGGCAGTGCCCCAGGTCGAGGCCAGCGCCGACTCGAACCGTTCGACCTCCGGGCCGAGGATGTACCGGCCGCTCGCGCCAACGCGTTCAGCGGCGGCGAGCACATCGGCTCGAACGACACTCCACTGGGCACGGAAGTCGTTGAGCGGAATCATCTCCGGCACAACGGTGACGCTGCGTCAGGGCGCGACCGGCGGCCGCTTGCTGATCCATGGGCGCGCCTTCTCGAGCTGCGCGCCCAGCGCCAGGATGGTGCCCTCCTCGCCGTAGCGTCCCGCCAGCTGCACCGCGATCGGAAACCCCGACGCGCTCCGTCCCAGCGGCAGCATGAGCGCGGGCTGGCCCGTGAGATTGAACCAGACCGTGAACGGCGAGAAGGTGAAGACCCGGCGCCAGTACTCGTCCACGTCCTCCAGCATCATGTCGACCCATCCGAGCTTGGGCGGCAGCGTGCCCAGGCCCGGCGTCAGCAGCGCGTCGTAGCCCGCGTGGAAGGCCGCCATCTGCCGGCTCAGCTTGTGGGCGGTCTGCGTGGCGCGCACGTAGTCGGCTGCGGCGATCTTCTCGCCTCTCTGCGCCGTGCCCCACGTGGCGTTCTCGACCTCGCCCTGGCGCGCCGGCCGGCCCGCGGTGGGATGGCTCGCGAGGTTCACCACCATGTTGGCGGCGGCGAACGTGAGGAACGTCGGGACCACCGCCGCGCGATCGATCTCGGGATCGGCCTCCTCCACGCGATGCCCCAGGTCCCTGCAGAACACCACCGTCTCGGCGAGGGCCTTCAGGTATTCCGTGTCGACCGGGGCGCCGTTGGGCGCCGCCGTCGTGTACGCGATGCGCAGGGGACGCCGCTCGGCCTGCACCTCGGCGAGGAAGGGCCGGGGCGGCGGCGGCGCCACGTACGGGTCCCCGGGGCCGGGGCCCGCCGTGGCGTCGAGCAGCGCCGCCGTGTCCCGCACGGTCAGGGTCACCGCGTGCTCGGTGGAGCAGCCGGCCAGCCCCTCGCCGAGATACGGCGCCATCGTGTTGCGCCCGCGCGTGGGCTTGAGGCCCACCACGCCGCAGCAGGCCGCCGGCGCGCGGATCGAGCCGAAGCCGTCGGAGGCGTGCGCCATCGGCAGCATGCGGGCGCCCACCGCCGCGGCCGCACCGCCCGACGAGCCGCCGGAGATGCGCGTGGTGTCCCACGGGCTCCTGGTTGGTCCGTAGAGCTGCGGCTCGCAGGTGAGCGACAGGCCGAGCTCGCAGGTGTTCGTGCGGCCGAAGATCACGAGCCCCGCGCGCTTGAGGCGCACCACGTGCTCGCTGTCCGCGGTGGGCGGCGGCGCATCGGCGAAGAACTTCGATCCGCGGGTCGTCTTCACGCCGGCCAGCGACGCGGTGAGGTCCTTCAGGAGAAACGGCACGCCCTTGAAGGGCCCGTCGGGCAGGCCGTCGGCGATGGCCTTCCTGCCGTAGTCGTAGAGCTTCATGGTGACGGCGTTGACGGCGCCGTTGCGCGCCTCGACGCGCTCGATGGCGGCCTCGAGGAGCTCGGCAGGCGTGACCTTCCCCTGCTTGACGAGCTCGGCCAGCCCCAGCGCGTCGTGCTGCTCGTAGTCCTTGAAGGCTGCCATCGGCTATTTGCGGAAGGCCGGTGCGACCTTCGCCATGAACTCGTCGAGCGCAGGGCGCGCGTCCTTGGGCAGGAACATGGTCGGGATGAAGAGCATGCCCACGCCGGTGTCGCGAAGCTTCGCCAGCTTGTCCTGGATCTTCGCCACGCTGCCGGCCAGGAGGATGTCCGTCGCCGAGGCCTCGTCGCGGCCCATGCGCTTCATGAGCGCCTGCTTGAGCCGGTCGATCTGCGCCGCGTCCTCGGTGATGCCCGGGACCATGACGGCCGAGCGGAGAACCGTCTTGTGATCGCGGCCCACCGCCGCGCAGTGGCCTTCGAGGATCTTGCCCTTTGCCGCGAGGATGTCCGGGCCGCCCCACACGTTCCAGTGATCCGCCCAGCGCGCGGCGATCCTGAGCGTCACCTTCTCGCCGCCGCCGCCCACCATCAGCTCGGGCCGCGGCTTCTGCACGGGCCGCGGCATGAGCGGGGCGTCGTCGAGCTGGTAGTACTTGCCCTTGAACGTGGACCGCTCCTGCGTCCAGAGCAGGTTCATCACCTGGCAGGCCTCGTCGAGGCGGCGAAGCCGATCCGGCATCGTGTAGAAGGGGATGCCGTACGCCGTGTGCTCGTTCTCCTGCCAGCCGGCGCCCACGCCGCAGATGAGCCGGCCGTTCGAGATGATGTCGATGTTGGCGGCCATCTTGGCGAGGACGGCGGGGTGGCGATAGGTATTGCCGGAGACGATGGTGCCCACGCGCATCTTCTTCGTCTCCGCGGCGAGCGCGGCCAGGGCCGTCCAGCACTCCAGCGTGTCGCCCACGCGGTCCGGCGTGTTGGGCATGAAGTGGTCGGTGACGCAGGCGGCATCCCAACCGCTCGCGTCGGCGTGCTTCCAGAGCGCGAGCACGTCGTTCCAGGTCGTGTTGCCCATGCCGGTGAAGATCGCGAATTTCATGCTGGCTCCTTCGGATGTGCGCGGCGGGTGGCGGATGCGCGGCGAGCGCCGGAGGCCCGGCGCGGTGCTTACGGCAACGTCTCCTGCATGATCTTGCGGGCCTGCTCCTCGCGGAACGCGTGCAGCCGCTTCCGGAGGTCCGGGCGCTGATTGGCGAGGATGGCCACGGCGAGGAGCGCCGCGTTGGTGGCGCCCGGCTTGCCGATGGCCAGCGTCCCCACCGGGATGCCGCCCGGCATCTGCACGGTGGAGAGCAGCGAGTCCATGCCCTTCAGCGAGGCGCTCTCCATGGGCACGCCCAGCACGGGCAGCACGGTGTGGGCCGCCACCACGCCGGCCAGGTGCGCGGCGCCGCCTGCCGCGGCGATGATGACCTCCACGCCGCGTGCCTCGGCTCCGCTCGCGTACTCCATCGTATAGGCCGGGGTGCGGTGCGCCGACATCACCTTGCACTCGTGGGGCACACCGAACTGCGTCAGGACCTCGACGGCGGCGCGCATGGTCTCCCAGTCGGACTTGCTGCCCATGATGACGACTACCAGAGGTCCGTTGGGATCGGGCATGGCCGGCGACCCGAACGATGCCCGAGGGCTCGAGGTTAGTCAAGCGGTTTCAGGGATAATGGGGCCGCATGGCCGCGCATCCTCTCGAGACGCTCGTCGTCCATCCGGGCGCGCTGGGCGACGTGCTCCAGGCCGTGCCCGCGCTGGGCGCGCTTGCGCGGCTGGGCCATCGACTCACCTTCGCGGGGCAGCCGAGGCTCGGCGAGCTGCTCCAGGGCTCGGGCCTCGTCCTGGCGGCCCCGCCGTTCGACACCTTCGGCTTCGAGGCCCTGTTCGCCGACGACGCTCCTCCCGCGGAGCTCGTCTCGCGGCTCGAGCGGTTCCAGCGCGTGGTGTCGTGGTTCGGCTCCCGCGAGGACAGGTACCGGGAGCAGCTGCGCGCGCTGGTTCGCGACAGCATCGTCGCCCGCCCGGTGCCCGGGGACGCATCGCCGCTCACGGTGTGGGAGCACCTCGTGGACACGCTGGCGCCCTGGGGCGTGACGCCGCCGGTGGAGCTGAATCACCTCGCCACCACCGAGCGATGGCGCGCCGCCGCCCGTGGCGCGCTGGCGGCCGCCGGCGTCGATCCGGGGCGGCCGCTGCTCATCGCACATCCGGGCGCCGGCGCGCGCTGGAAACAGGCGCCGGCCCCGCGCCTCGCCCGAGCGATCGAGCGCATGGCGGCCGATGGCGGGTTCGCGGTCGTCCTGCACCAGGGGCCGGCCGACGGCGCTGCCGTCGAGGCGCTGGCATCAGAGCTGGAGACGCCGGCCCCGCGCCTGGTGGAGCCGGCGATCACCGAGCTCGCCGGCGCC
>Ga0335071_10001407_pt1 | contig 25861 bp, 24 predicted proteins | sample Lox_Sample_15_FD_206724 | JGI IMG/M metagenome (GOLD analysis project Ga0335071, IMG submission 206724) | Soil microbial communities from Loxahatchee National Wildlife Refuge, Florida, United States - Lox_Sample_1.5 | ecosystem: Environmental > Terrestrial > Soil > Wetlands | place: USA...
TAAAAATTGAAAAAGATAATCGGAAACTATCGATAAATTTGGCTATTACGCAAACGATAAAAATAAGACTACTTGCTAAACAATGACCTATCAATATTCGACGCAGCATAAATATTTAATAATGCCTTCGTGCAGCTTCAGGCCCGCTTAGGGTCGCTTCATGGCTGAAAAAAGTCTTAGGGCATTCTTATCAAGCTTAGAAAGCATTATCGAGTCCAGACGATTAATTATCGGAGGTAGCCTTTTCAGCCTTTTTTGGTATCGCTATTGGCGTGGCCTTGAAGAACGGCTCCCGGATGCCGACCGCATACCGCAGCGCCTTTTCGAGCTCATCGTCGTCAAGCCCGCGCAGGTTAACCAGGTTATCGTTGCGCAGCAGGCACGGCTTTAGCTTGAAATCGGACGTGACCCGAAGACGATTGCAGTTCATGCAAAACTCGGAATTATCAATGGGCCGTACGATCTCCACCTCGGCGCCCTGCAGGTAATACTTGGTGCGGCGGTGCATCTCGCGGCACCTGTAATCGTCCGCCCTCGCCTTAAGGGACTTTTCCAGCGCCGAGATATCGGCGTGATACTTGAAGGTGCCGTGGAAGTTCATGAGCTCGATGACTTGCAGGACCAGAGGCCTGCCCCGGACGAACTCGATCATGTGCTCGACCTCGTCCTCGTTGATGCCTTTCAGGTAGACCATGTTTAGCTTAACGGGCGTCAGGCCCGCATCGAGTGCGGCGTCTATACCTTCCATGACATGCCCGAGCTGGCCCTTACGCTGCGTGATGCAGTCAAAGCGGCTGCTGTTCATCGTATCGAGGCTGACGTTGACCCGGTCAAGCCCCGCATCCTTTAATTTTTTTGCCCTTGGGGCAAGAAGCGTGCCGTTCGTGGTCAGCGAGACGTCCCTCAGCGGCGGCAGGGCCCTTAAAATATCCTCGAGGTCCCTGCGTAAGAGCGGTTCGCCGCCGGAAAACTTCACCCGGTCGACGCCATACTTTGAGGCGATGCGCGCCAGGCAGGCGATCTCGTCCACGGCGATCTCCTTGCCGGAGCCGGATTCGCCCTCGTTGTGGCAATAGATGCATTGAAGGTTGCACCTGTTCGTTAATGACATCCTGAGGCTCGTTACCCTTCTGCCGTAAGTGTCCACCAGGCTATCCTGCATCTAAAATCAGTAGGTTTTTGACATTATTAACTTTGTGCCATTTGTCAATCTAATTCGATTGCACACGATGTTTAATATTTTTGGAGTGCTCACCAAAAGACTATAATTTATTCATGCGACAATTACATCTGTAAGTGTATTTATGAAGCTCAGTAACCTCGTTTCCAGGCTGGAGGAGATCGCCCCCCCGGACCTGGCGGATGAATTCGACGCGGGCCGGATCGGCCTGATAGTGAAGGGCAGGGGCGACGTCACGAAGGTGGCCACGGCGCTGGACCCGACGCCATACGCTATACAGCGGGCCGTCGACGAGGGGGCGCAGATGCTGGTCACGCACCACACGCTCATCTGGGACCCGGTAAATAGCATCGACGAAGACCTGGCGGCCCGACTGAAGCTGCTGCTGGATAACGATGTTTCTCTCTATTCGATGCATACGAACTACGATAACGCGCCCGGCGGCGTGAACGACGTGCTCGCCGGGCTCATCGGGCTCGCCGGCCCGGAGTTATTCTCCGGCGGGCGGGCCGGGAACGTGCCTGAAACGAGGCTGCACGCCTTCGCGGAAGAGGTTTCGAAAAAGCTGGGCTGTGGCGTCGAATACGTCGGCGACGACGAGCGCCGGATAAAAAAAGCGGCGCTGGTCGCGGGCAGCGGGTTCCGCCTGGCGCTGGACACGGCGAGGGCCGCCCGAGTGGACGTGCTGCTGTCGTCCGAGCTGAAGCACGACGTCATTCTGGGCCGTGGCGATGTGGCGCTGGTGAGCGCGCCCCATTATTTCACGGAAGCGCCGGCGATGAAAGCGCTTGCTGGCCGGCTGACCCCCTCGATACCGGCAGTCTTCATCGACGACCCGCCCCATATAAAAACGATATGCCAGGATGGAAGACGGCATTGAGCATCTTCGAGGACATAGGGACACAGGGCCTCACGCCCGAGAATGAACAGCGCCTGGCTGAGGAGTTCGGCTCCCGCGGTAAAAAGGCCGTGGAGACCGTGAGGTCCGGAAAAGTTAAGAAATACCGGGACTTCTTCGTGGTAAAGGGATCCACCGGAGACTATATCGTCGAGGACGATTTCTGCACCTGCAACGATTACCTGTATCGCCTGTCCATCAAGGGCGGCGTGTGCTATCATTCCATCGCCGTCCGCATCGCGAAGGCCACGGGCGAGTACGAGACCATCGACCAGTGGTACACCGATATCATGCCCGAAAGCCGGAAGCCCGTGCATTAATGTTTTATAGGATGTCCACTTAAGCGCCCATATACGGGTGTGGGTATGGCGGCGGCATCGGGTCATCATAAAATAACTTTTTCATTCGCCGGGCTATCAGTGCCATCCTGGCTCTCTTATACGATGCTCCTCTTCATAGTGACCCGATTTATGCTGACCGCCATCGGGGTCATCGGCTACAACGTGATCGCCGGCAGGATCATCTCAACCTTTTCAGGCATGTTAAAGATCTGGGACGTCTGGGACTCGGAGCGCTATCTGTATATAGCGCAGCACTGGTACCCGCATACGACCGACGTTTCGCAGCTTACGAACTACGTGTTCTTCCCGCTCTATCCTCTACTGATGAAGCTTCTGGCGTTCGTCACCGATGATTATCTCCTCTCGGGCATCATTATCTCGAACGTCTGCCTGTTTATTTCGTGCTATTACGTTTATAAGCTCGCGCTCCTGGATTCGGACGAGGCTACGGCTATTCGGTCTATAAAGTATCTCTTTCTCTTCCCCACGGCGTTCATCCTGTCGGGCGTCTTCACGGAGTCCCTGTTCCTGGCGCTGAGCATCGCCTGCTTCTACTATGCCCGAAAAGGAAGCTGGCTGGCCTCCGGCATGCTGGGCGCGCTGGCATCCGTGACGCGGCCCTATGGCATCATCATCATCGTGCCCATGCTCGTTGAATATTTATGCTCTGTCCATTTTGATCCCAAGAAGATCGATAAAAACTCCCTGGCCCTGCTTATCCCCCCGCTTGGCCTGGCTGTCTTCATGGCCTACGAGTATTACATGACGGGCGACTTCCTGGCCTTCGCCCACGCCCAGGCGCTCTGGAGCTTCACGCTGCAGAACCCCCTGCTACAGCTTCTCCTGCGCTTCAGTGAAATGGGCATGGACGTGCGCTTCAACGCCATCCTCACGGTCGTCGCCCTGCTGGTCCTGCTCGCCGGCTATAAAAAGATCGGCATATCGCAGCTCGCCTATGGCCTGCTATTAATATTTATACCGTTGTGCTCGGCTGGCTCCGACTGGAGCATGTCCCGCTACATCCTGGTCGTCTTCCCGCTGTACTTCATCATGGCCTGTTATACGAAAAACGAGTACGCCGACCAGGCCCTCACCATCGGCCTGGCCATGCTCCAGGGGCTGCTCATGGCTACCTGGGCCACCTGGGGCTTCTACGTGATATGAACCACAGTGGTCACCGAGAGATAATTCACCCGAGAGATAATTCACCACAGTGGTCCACAGAGGCCACGGAGGACGATTTATTATTCACCACAGTGGTCACCGAGAGATAATTCACCACAGTGTTTCACAGAGGCCACAGAGGATTTTATTAATTTTCACCACAGTGTTTCACAGAGGCCACAGAGGATTTTATTAATTTTCACCACAGTGTTTCACAGAGGCCACAGTGGTCTTTTTAAAATATGTCACAGAGGCATCACAGAGATGCAGAGCCTATCAACTGGTCGGGGTCTGCGAGGGGCGAGCGAAGCGAGTCCCCTTCAGCATATAAAAGAAACCTCTGTGGCCACTGTGAACCACTGTGGTGAATAAAAAAGCCACTGTGACCGCTGTGGTTAAACGTCGATGCGCTTTTCGACCTCTTTCGGGTCATAGTTGAGGGACACGAGCCGGCTCTGACCCCGTGTGCCCTTGCCCGTCGTGTTCAGTGAGATGATCTTCAGTCCCTCGAGCCGGTTCACCATCTCGTAGAAGGACGTGTAGCCGAGGTCGGTCTTCTCCTTGAAGCACTCGTAGAGTTCCCCGGACATCATCTCATCTTTGCCCGAGTCCACGATGCACTTTAAAAGGACCTTCTCCTCCTTCTTGAGGTTCCGGATGGTATAGTTCAGGTGAATATACCGGGAGCCCTCGTAGGCCTTCTCGATGTCCTCTTTCGATATGGTGCGGCTGGCACGGCGCTCGGCGTTCAGGCCGGCGCGCTTGAGCATGTTGATGCCCACCCGGAGGTCGCCCGTATCGGCCGTATAGCCGGCCACGAGGTCGATCAGGTCGTCGGAGATGACGCCCTGCATAAAGCCGTAGCGGACACGGTACTTCAGGATGTCCCTGATCTCTTCGGGCGAATACTGGGGGAAGGCGATCTCCTCTGGGAGGAACACCGACTGCACCTGGGGCGTCAGGTCGCGCACCATGTCCAGCGTCAGGTCGCTCAATATAGTGATGACGCCCACCTTGGCGCCGGGCTGCACCTCGTGCATGCGCAATAAAGAATAAAGCACCTCGTCGGCCTCCTTGCTCGCCATCAAATAGTTAAAATCGTCGAGCGCGACGATGAGGACGCGCTTCTTTTCCACGAGGTGCTTCGCTATCTGCGAGAATAATTTCTTAAAAGATATGCCAGAAGACGGGGGAGGGTAGCCGAAGAGCTTCTTGAAAACCTGGGCGAAGATGGCGTACCGCGTGGAGTCCACCTGGCAGTTGATGTAGACCGGCACGACCTTCTGGGTGGCGTTTTCCAGCTCGGCGAACACTTTCAGTACGGCAGACGTTTTACCCGTCCCGGGGGCGCCTCTACAGTAGGCGTTCAGGGGGGTCGAGCCCCGGAGAGCGGGCGCCACACTGAACTTGAGGGAGCGCATCTGGGCGTCCCGGTGCAGCAGATTCTCAGGTAAAAAATCCAGCTCGAAGTATTCCTGTTCCTTGAATATCGTCTGGTCCCACAGGAGAAGGTCTTTCGTCATATCAGTACAAACTTTCACTCCACTGATAACCATGTTGGTACTGGTTAATATACTATGTGGAAAGCGAGCTGAAAATATTATTTAACTATGGCCAGGAAGCGCTCCATGAGCTCCGCGGCATTCGGCGTACATGGGCTGCATGCATTGGCGAAGCCGCCAGGATTTTCATTCGGAAATACTTTCAGTACTCCCGCCCGGCAGGCGGCTTCGCACCGGCCGCATCCCTTGCAGCGCATTGTGTCGATCGCCGGGCCCGCGTGCATATCCACCCGGACCGCCTTGAACGGGCAGGCGGCCTCGCAGCTCGTGCACCTGGTGCACGCGTCGGGATCCGAGACACGGGCCGTGCCGAACCCCAGGATATTATCCATGTACGCCCTCGAGGCGTCGCGGGTCTTGAACATCAGGCAGCAGCACGGGCAGCAGGAGCAGATCTCTACAGTCCTCGACGGGTTCGCGCCGATGGCCTCGAACTCCAGGGATGACCAGACCACGTTGGTGACGAGCCCCATCGAGCGGGCCCGTTCAAGCCATTCGAGGGCCTCCCGGCCGGTGGCCGGCCTCGCCCTGTACTTGATCGACCGCGCCCCTTCGCCCAGGTACACGCAGCCTGGGCTTACCGGGTAATCCTTACAGCGGTGCGCATCGCGGCAAACGCACGTGTCGGCGATGGCGACGTACGCGGCCGAATCGACGAGCCGGCGCACCACGTCGTACGGGAGGATGGCCGAAGTCTCCTGCACCCTTGCGTTCACCGGCACCGTCACGACCGTGAATCTCTTTGCGGCGACGGGGGCCTCGAAGAGCCGGCCGGCGACGGGCAGCCTCGAGAGGCTGAAAAACAGCTCTGCCATGTGATACGCCGTGCCATAGGCCAGACTTGCCATCGTATCCTGTAGTGACATACTTGAATTATCTGTGTCCCTGCCCGTTAAAAAATCTTATCCATACTGAGAAGCTATATAATGGGTCAGGGCTAATTGGGGGTCGTTTTAGCCGCCAGGAGGCCGCCTCGTGCTCAATGAACTACTGAACCTGGTCAAGAAGAACCGCAGGGCCATAGCCTTAGTCATCATCATTTTCGCCGTCACGGGCATGGCCGTCATCTCAGCATACCTCATCGTCACGTATGGGATGGCGCCTGCCGCCCCGTCGCCGACGCCGCGGCCCACCACCGTGCCTACGCCCACGGTCGCGGCGACTCCAGAGCCTTCTCCGACGGCCACGCCGGAGCCATCGCCCACGCCGACGCCGGTGCCGACGGTGACGCCGGACCTCGATATCAAGGAATCGATCACTCCGCTCGACCAGTACGCTCCGAATTATATGGTCCACGTGGACCAGAGCATGACCGCGGGCCAGCTCAGTCTCGACCTTGCCCACAGCGACTCGGGCGGCCAGTATGCGTATCTTAACGATACGTACGTCACGCACTTTACGCTAGTCGATATATCGAACGCGCCCGTCGGCCGGATCAAGATCCATACCATATGCAGAAACGACAGCGGGACTGACTACACAGTTTATGAAAGCGAGCGCGTCGACACTGTGCTGCTAAACCCGAGCGACAAGATCTCCCGCACCGTGGGCTTCCAGGTGGGAGCGGGCACCCCGCCGGGAAAGTACATTATCCAGATAGAAGTCTACACCGACCCGGATGGAAACGAAAGCTGGTCGGGATATGGCTGCGGCTTCGAGACGGGCCTGAATATCCTGCGGCCTTAAAGGTAACAATTATCACTTCGTATCCCATACCTAAGTTGGGTAATTCAATGAAGTACGATATCCTGTACCGCCCGGTGTACTCTCTCCTCAAGGTCGAGATGGAATCCGGAGAATCGATCAGCGCCGAGTCGGGCGCCATGGTCAGCATGACGCCGAACATCGAGATACAGACCAGCGCGAAGGGCGGCCTGCTGTCTTCCCTGAAGCGCTCCATGCTCGGCGGCGAGTCCTTCTTCCAGAACACGTTCACTTGCCGGCAGGGCAAGGGCGTGATCACGTTCGGCCCGGCATACATGGGCGACGTCGAGCACATCCCGCTGAGTGGCGAATGGCTGGTCCAGAGCGGGTCCTACCTCTGCTCGACGCCGTCGCTGGGGATCGATACGAAGTTCCAGGGCCTGAAGGGCTTCGTGTCGGGCGAGAGCTTATTCTTTTTGCGCATCTTCGGCCAGGGCGACCTGTTCATCTCATCTTTCGGCGCCATTCACGAGATCGACCTGCAGCCGGGCGAGGAGGTACGGGTCGATACGGGCAACCTGGTGGCATTTCAGCAGGGAGTCACCTATAGCGTGGAACAGGTGGGCGGGATCAAGTCTACCGTGCTGGGCGGCGAAGGCCTGGTGCTGCGCCTGAAGGGGCCCGGCAAGCTATACATCCAGACGCGTTCGCCCGCATCATTTGTCGGGTGGCTCTATCCGCTATTGCCCAAGCCACAGGGGCACCAGTGATATTTTTTCTTTTTTATGCCGCCGGCCATAGATAAATAAAATATCATCAGAGGCATCATGAGGATCACTTTCACTCCCATCGGCTACGTCCATAATTCATCGGGCCCGGACACACCGTCCGACGTCCTCCAGGCCCAGATATCCGAGATCGTTCTCGATAAAAAATACCAGGACGGCCTGATGGACCTCGAAAAGAACGACCTCGTCACCGTCATCTTTTACTTTGATCGCGCACGGGGGTATAAGCTCCGGCTGCACCCGCGGGGCGACGAATCGAGGCCCATAACGGGCGTGTTTAACACGAGAAGCCAGTTCCGGCCCAATGCGATCGGCGTGACGGTCGCAAGGCTCAAGTCGGTTGAGGGCAATAGGCTGGTAGTCGAGGGCCTGGATGCGCTGGACGGCACGCCCGTACTGGATATCAAGCCCCACGTGCTCGCCTTCGATGAGGGGATAAGGACCGATGATCCTCGGAAAGACAGAACTTACAAAACTCCTTGACGGCCTCTCAAGCGGCGCCGTTGACGTAAAAGAGCAGCTGCAGGTGAACGGCTTCGAGCTGACGGCGGGGAAGGTCGAGTGTTTCGAGGGCGCCGGAAGCCTCGGGTTTTCCAACGACGACCGGGCTCTTCCCGCCACGAGGCCGCTAGAGTGGGGCAAGGACGGATGGCTGACCCTGCCGCAGGGCTGCTACAAGGTCATTTTCAACGAGATCGTGTCCATACCGAGGGATGCCTGCGCTATTGGCCTTCCCCGGTCGAGCCTGCTGAGGATGGGCGCGAGCATCCACACGGCCGTCTGGGACGCCGGCTACCGGGGCCGCAGCGAGGCGCTCCTCGTCGTCTATAATAAAGACGGCTTCCGCATAAAAAAGGACGCCCGTGTGCTACAATTGGTCTTCATGCGGCTCGAGTCTGGCCAGGAAGGATACAAAGGGCGCTACATGGGCGAGAATATCTAAAAGGCGGTGTCGATGTTTTTTAATTTGTTGACGACCTCGGCCGCGGGCAGCACGTCCTCAAGCCCCGCGATGGAGCGCTTATAGCATACGACGCCAGCCTTATCTATAATGAACAGCGTGATGAAAGCGGTCTCATTCTCAGAGTCGTAGACGTCGTACATGTCTATGATGCGATGGTCCGGATCGCTGATGACCTTATACGGTAATTGCAGCTCCACCGCCATATTTCGGGTCTCGTCGACGCTGTCGACTGATATGGCCGCGACCTCCGAGTCCTGCTTTGAGATGTTCCCGTACTCGTCCTTGAGGTCGAGGAGCTCCTCGCGGCACGTGGCGCACCAGTAGCCCCGGTAGAACAACAGGACGAGATTATTGCGGCCAAGATAAGTCCTGGTGTCGAACATATCGCCCCGCACGTCCAGCGCGGCAAACATCGGGGCTTTGCTGTTTTCACGCACGTTGCCGAGCATCGACCTGTACATGGGACCACCAGTTAAAAATAGGCCCGTCCGGGCAAAAAGCATACTCCAGGGATAAAGCAGAAATCAATGGACATCCTTATTAAATTTGAGATATACATGCCGGGTCGTGATGGGACGGGGCCGCTGGGCATGGGGCCCTGCGGTAAAAGCGCATGTGCCTGTAAAGAGAAGCATGCCGCCAGAAAGAAGAAAGCCGGCGATAAGGCGAAAAAATGACTTTTATATCCGCTGGCTAGGGTACCATTCGCGCTCACGGCTCAGAGCGTCCATGACGAGCGCGTACACGCCGACGAGCGAGTAAGCGTAGATGATGAACGGGCGGATGAATATGGATATGGCCATGTCGATGACGCTGCCCCTGCCCTCGCAAAAGTCGACGATGGATTCGGCCGCGAACAGGACCGCGAGGGGCGCCGCGACGATCAGCAGTATCAGCGGCGTGAGGACGTTCATGTATAGCATGAACCCGACGAAGCCCATGAGCACGATGCTGAACAGGATGCCGGTCGTGCCCAGCGAGTAGAGCAGAAACGTCCGGGCGCCCTTATTGTTGATGCCGCCGGAGGTATCCGCTTTCATATGCTTTTTCAGCACGCTGATGCTTCCCCACGTCCAGCGCACGCGCTGATGCCACCAGTCCCGCAGCGTGATCGCCGGCTCCTCATAGCTTTTAATGGAGTAGTCCATCTTCATGCTATAGTTACCCTGGATGAGCTTCATGCCCAGGTCGCAGTCCTCGGTCAGCGAGGACTCGTCGAAGCCGCCGATCTTTTCGAGAACGTCCTTCCGTATGAAAAGGTTCGAGCCGTAAACCATGTGCTGGCCAGTGAACAGCTCGGAGATGTACCGGGAAAAGTTATTGATGACGGTGCACTCGTTCCCGATGATGGCCGTGAACCAGTTGTAGTTCACGTCCCGCACCATGACCTTCCCGCCCAGGCAGGCGAGGCCAGGGTTTGCGGCAAACTGAGCCGAGGCCCGCAGTAAAGCGTCTCTCGCGACGATGTGGTCTGCATCGTAGATGGCGATGATCGTGCCCTTCGCGCTGCTCAGGGAGTTATTGATGGCGCCCGCCTTGGAGCCCCGGTGCCCGTCCTGGTTGGGGATGACGTGGACGTTAGCGTACTTCTCCGCCAGCTGCCGCGCTAGCGCGGGCGTGGCGTCCGTGCATTTGGGCGGCATCTCGTGGGCGATGATGACCTCGAGCTTCTGTTTCGGGTATTTCGCGGCCATCAGGCTCTCGACGCAGCCCACGATCGTCCGCTCCTCGTTGAGGGCCGGTATAATGGCCGTAATGGGCAGGATCTGCTCTTCCCCGAGCGCAGGCATCTCCTGGAAACGGCACTGCCGGACGAACCGCACGGTGAAATAGGCCGTGACGGCCATCACCACGATGACTATGAACAAAAGCACATACGGCAGCCATTCGTTGACGAGCGACCGGTTTATCAGCGACGCCAGGAATATTGCGGAATAGACTACGCTTCCCGCGGCTACTCCCATGAGGAAGAGCAGGAGTATGACGCATGAGAAGACGAGCGAATTTTTCATATTATCGACCGTAAACGCGCTTCTACTATTTATTTTGACTTGTTATATAACTGGTATATCATAAGATATTTACTCTTGTAAACATATGGGTAATTGGTGGGGGGCCAGGTAGCCAGGCATATACTCCACGGTATACAAGTATTTCTAGCATAAATGCTAACATAAATGCGGCGGTTTTAACCGAAGAGGTCTGAAAATTGAGTCCCCAGGCGACGATGGAAACGCAGGCGCAGGGCCAGGAAGAGAAGGTCATGGACGCCGTCCTCAACATAGCTAAGAACATCTCGAGGAGCGGCGAAGGCAGCCTTATCATCATCGCCGAGCGCAAGGACGTCGAGGGCCTCTATGAGACGCATTATCCCCAGATCAAGTCGGACTCGCTGCTCACGGAGCAGGGCATGAACGTGGTCGTGGAGAAGCTGGCCACCATCGACGGCTCGGTCATCATCACGCCGAAAGGCGAGCTGGTCGCGTTCGGCGCCCGGGTCCTGAAGTCGACCACGCTGCCGGGCTTCGGCACCAGGCACGCTGCGGCCGCGGGCATCACGGAAAGCATTCCTCAGGCCGCTGCGGTACTCATATCGGAGGAGTCCAGCCTCATCAAGATCTTCCAGAAAGGCAGTATCGTCATCGAGATGGACTCTGCCGAGATCAACCCTAACGCCATGGACAAGGTCATCGCGTTCCTTACAAGGAACGACATGGCGCTCATCGTGGCCACGGGCCTGTCATTAGCCGTGCAGGTGCCGTACTACTATATTTTCCTCGTCGGGGGCTCTTATCTAATAGTCAAGGCTATTTTCGAGGTCACCTCTTCAGTGCTCACGGGGTCGTCTGAAAAAGAGAAGGCGTGAGTCCAGTTCTGATTGAGCTCCTTTAAAATTAATTGCTATGTTGAATTGACCACGACGCTACTGGAATATTTTGAACGTGGTCCGCTTATTCGCCACAAAATTCCACACGAACACGATGAACGTCACGATGACCCTGGAGGCCATGAGCGCGATGTCCGATGAGCTGGCGAAGACGTAGTGGACGAAAGCATAGAGAAGCACTTCGTTCAGGCCGAGCCCGATCAGCGCCACCAGGGCGAACGACAGGAACTGGAAATGGATCTTCTTATACGTGTTTTTGAACGTGAAACGCTTGTTCAGGAAAAAATTGATGACCGTGCCGACCGCATACGACAGGGCCACGGCGTAGAGGTAATAGACGTCCGCAAAGCCGATAAGGATATAGAAGGTCGCCCAGTCTGCGAGCGTGCCGAGGACGCCCACGCCCATATACTTGAAAAATTGGAGATAGTCCTTGTATAAGCCCGACATCAGCCGATCTATGCTGCCGAATACGTTCTTCAATATCACACCACTTTAGCCGTTTTCGCGAAATTCTTCAGCATCCTCAGCCCGGTCTCGCCGCTCTTCTCGGGGTGGAACTGCGTGCCCACGACGTTCGCCCGGTCGCCTGAAACAATAGCGGTGAACTCTCCTCCGTAGTCGGCGGCGGCGACCGTGTCATCGCTGACCGGGGCTTTATACGAATGGACGAAATACACGAACGAGCCGTTCTTTATGCCGTCCAGCATAGGGTGCCGTTTCGTTATTTCCAGGGAATTCCAGCCCATATGGGGCACCTTGAGGCCGTTCGAGAATCGCGTGATGCGGCCCCTGACGAGGCCGAGGCCCCTGTGCAGGCCGTTCTCCTCGCTCTCATCGTAGAGCATCTGCATGCCCAGGCATACGCCCAGCAGCGGCACGCCCGCGTCGACCCGGCCCAGAACGACTTTCCTCAGGGGCTCGATGTGCCGCATGCCGCTCTCGAAGGCGCCTACGCCCGGGAGAACGAGGGCATCGGCCGATTCGATCTCGGAGGGGTCGCTAGTGACCTTCGCAGGAACTCCCACGTAGGCGAATCCCTTCTCCACGCTGCGCATGTTGCCGACATCGTAGTCGATGATGGCGATCCTCATATTTCCCTCTTGAATTTGACCAGCGGGCACTTATCGACGCACTCGCCGCAGGCGGTGCAGGCCTCGCTGACCGTTACTCTGTGTTTCTCTTTGGTTATAGCATTTATGGGGCAGGCCCCCACGCAGACGCCGCAGCCCACGCAGAGCATGCCGCGCCGCACGGACTTTTCGGCCAGAACCATGAGTTCCGAGGCTTTTTCCGCGTTTTTCGCCCGCGCCACGACGGTGCCCGTGGCGTAGACCTGGAGGCTCTCGCCGTCCCGGGATACGAAAACCATGCCTTCGGTGCCTTTGACCTCGCCTATCGGGCGCAGGTAGCACTCGATGCTCTCCATGTCCAGGGGCATATTGAAATTACCCTCGGCAGTGGCCGAGCCGTCCTTGCAGGGCCGGTAGCCGGAGACCATGGAGAATCTTAGCTCGCCCGAGGCCTGCTCCGGCGCCGTGAGCTCGATGCCAAGAGTCTTACGCAGCTCTTCCCACTGCTTCGGGAGGCGCCGCCAGCGCCAGAGCCCGTACTTCACGTATTCGGGAGGATAGCCGACTTTCTTACCGTACTCGACCAGGAATGTCTCCCACCGTTTCCACAGGTCCGGATACTGCTCCTTGACGAACTCGTAGTCGGCAAGGCTCGCGCTGGGGCAGAGCCAGCAGCCGATGCGGTCGAACCCTCTCCCATAGAGCGGATTATAGTTCGCCTTTTCCCGTAACAGGTACAGCCAGATGTGCAGCGCGGTCCAGTGCTGGATGGGCGAGGCGCTCACCTGGTTGCCTACCCACGGATTCTGCCATATACGCTGGCTCTTGGCCCGCACTTCGGATTCGTAGCGGCGCTGGCCTATAAACGTTAAACAGCCATCGGGATAGCTATTCTCTATGAGGTCGGTGATGGGCCCGAGCTTGCAGACCTTACAGCACCAGCGGGCCTCCACCGACGGCGGCCCGAACTTAGGCGCCGCGTCCCAGAAGGACTCGGCCACTGCGGTCTTGAGCTTCAGGCCGTATTGCTCCACGATGTCGCGGACGTTCTGCGTGGTCTCCGGGAACTCGAGGCCGGTATTAATATAAAGCACGTCGAAGTCGGGCACCGCTTTCTTAACGAGAAGGAGCGTGGCCAGGCTGTCCTTGCCGCCCGAATATGACACGGTGACGGGTAATTTGTACTGCTCCACGGCCTTCCTGATGAATCCCAGCGCCTCGCCCTCTATGCTCATTAAGTATTCCCGGTTGGCGTCGATGGCGTCCTGCCACGTCTGGCCGCCCTTCAGCACGGGATTATCGTCGTAACCGTTCCAGCGTACCTTGACGGCGACGCCCTTTTTGCGCTCTTTCATGGCGGCGCCGGTCATCTTGGCCCGGCCCACGGCGATGGGCCTGCCTTCGAGGAAAACTACGACCTCGTCGTCGATTTTTATCCGCTCGTCGCAGTCGATGACGCCCGGCCCGAGCATGTTGGAGCTGCCCAGCAGGGGCTTTTCGGCGCCCTTATCGGCGATGACATAGCCCTTCGTCGCCTTCATCTGCTTTGCCGCGAAGGCCCGGGGCATGAACATCCACTGCAATCGGTAAGGATCAAAGCGTACGGCGCCGAACATGCGGCCGTCGACGAATATCTCGTCGAGCCTGTCCTCGTATGGCGCCTTGTTGAGCACGACCAGCCTGCCGGCCGGTATTAACTTAGAATGGCCGAAGCTATCCTCGATCACTCTGTTAATTAGCTCGATATCGAAGGGAAAAGCGGGGCGGATATCGCCAGGCGGCGTGCAGTCCACGTAACGCGTCGGCGTCCCGCAGCGGGAGCATTTTTTACCAAGCACGGGCACGTTACACGTGTCACACCAATAAAGAGTCAACTTCCCCAGGTACACTTGGCGGCTCATCGCGGCAATTGTGGTTGGACATGATATATGAACTTTTACATGAATGTGGGTAATACCGGTTTTTTTTATAAAATTACGCTTAATATCGGCTCTAATCTAAAATTTACCCACGTCCATTTATATATCGCAAATAGTAGGGGTGGAATATTGAATAAAAGGATCATCAATAACCTTATGGTGTTGAGCGCGATCGCAATTCTGCTAATCGCCGGCTCGACATCGATCGCGGGGACGGCAAGCGGCCAGCAACAATATGGCGCCGGCGGCACGGGCAGTGCCCATAAACAGGCGCCGCCTGCCACTGGCACTTCCGAATCCCCGGTGATCCAGGGTCTCGAGGGGCTTCAAGGATTCAAGTTAGGGCATAACCAGCTAACTTTGGCGATCATACCGCTTTCGCAAAAGGACAACCAGCTGACGTTCGAGGTGGCCGGGTTCGCCATAACGAGCCCCGAGAGCGGCGAGGCCGTCGTATACTCGATGGAAAATCCGCTGCCGGGCATCATCGATCCGTCGCAATATACTTTGCAGATAGATATCTCGAGCCTCTCGACCTCGATCGATACCGCGGGTTATATAGACAGCTCCGAGGTCTACGATACAATGAGATCAGACCCAAAGGTCATGATCATCGACCTGGACATGAATTACCAGGGCAAGCAGGACTCTCAGACGGTCTTTAATGTGAATGGCGTCGATATTGTCCCGCCGGATGGCAAGATGCAGACGTACTCCATGCAGCAGCCCACGCAGCTCATCGTAGACACGAAGAATGGCCGGGTCGCCATGGTCGCTTTCCCTGAGATGACCAGCACGATCGGCGGCTACTACGGAGCGACGTACTCGCAGGTGGAGCCGGTCGTCTACACGCAGCCAGTGCCCATCATGGCGCCGATATACGTGCCATACCTGCGGCCGATACCGATATACGTGTCTGGTATCGTCTCGTACAACCGGTTCTTCTTCGGGACCGGCTTCCGCTCGTTCTATGCGCGGGACCGTTTCACGCACGTCGATCGCTTCTCGCACAGTAACAGCTTCCCCGTACGGCAGCCCCGGAACGACTTTGCGAACAATGCCCGGAACAATCTGGTGGCCGGCCAGCGTAGAGGCGAGTTCAACCAGCAGAGAAACCTGGGCACAGGAGTAAAAGGCGGCATCGGCGGGTTCCGCGGTGGCGTGAAGGCGAGCGCGGGCCGCAAGGCAGGAGGAGGGGGCCGGCGCCGGTGAACCCGGGAAGATAGTAATAAAAAGTGTATTGTCTGGGGCTTTCCGCCCCGGATTCTATTTTCTTATTGAAAGGGGCTAATGGTAGAGCCCCGCCCGGCGAATATTTATCATCTTCACGCCCAACATCAGGGTATGCGAGTCACATTCGCCGAGAATGGAACGCGGATCGAATTATTTTTAAGGGACGTGCTGGAGGTCCGCCTGCCCGAGAGCCAGATCTCCGGCTACATATGGCAGCTCGGCGAGAAAAGCTGCCCGCACTTAAGATTATTCGATAGCATCTACGTGGAGCGCGGCCCCGCAAAGTACACGGGCCAGGGAGAGCGGTCGTGGTTCTTCACGACGGCGGCCATCGGCGAATGCGATCTTATTTTTTATTTGATCCGGCCCTGGTCGAAGCCGTCGCCGGAATTCGCGCTTAAGGTCGCCGTAAAATAATGATCCTCAGATCGGGCCCATCTGGAATAACAGGTTGATTAAAACCAGGATACCGATTACCGAGAGTAATATCGACGCAATGAGCGCCGTGGAGATCGGGTATTTTTGGCCTGTCTCCCAGCTCAGGTTCCTGAGGTCTATAGGCTTCCCCAAATGAATCGTCCCCTCAATAATCGTGTCACCCTAATTTACCTACAGGATTTAACCCATATTTAGGGCTCCCGTGGCATCGTTTGTATTTCCGGCCGCTACCGCAGGGGCAGGGGTCGTTACGGCCGACCTTCGAAGTAACGGCCTCTTCTTGCGATAATACTTGCATCACGCCTTCCGTAAGGCGGCCCTGACGCAGTAGCGAGGCCATGATCTGCATCGGATGGTTGACGTGCTCGAAAAACATCTTAAGCCCGGGACAGAGATAGCTCAAGCCCTCATCCCCGTCCGCGGACTTCGTGAACCGGTGCTTCGGGCAGTCGCCATTGCAGGCGAAACATACGAGGCATTCCCGACACTGCCGTGTTAGATCGGCCTTGTGTTGCCCGAACCTCCGCTGTGTCTCCGAGCCGACAAGCTCGATCATCGGCTTATCGCAGATATTGCCCAAAAGATATTCAGGCTCGACGAAGTGGTCGCATGAATATATATCGCCGTTGTGTTCGAGCGCCACGCCCTCGCCGCAGGTCCGCTGGAAAATACAAAGCGATGAGTGGCCACGGAGCCAGGCCATGAGCGTGCCATCGAACTGCTGTACGAACATGCGCCCTACGTCCCGGCGCACCCATTCGTCGAAGATATCAATTAAGAATCGGCCGTATTGCTCCGGCCTTACTGAGCGGTCCGTGACCTCGTGGCCTTCCTGGAAACCCCTCTCGCTAACGCGTTCCACTACCGGGATGAATTGGAGATACTCTGCGCCCAGCTCGTCCCGGAAGAAACGATATACCTCCCGGGGGTGGTCGCCGTTAGCGGCATTGACCGTGCACAGGATGTTAAAATCCACCTTGTGCTTCTGAAGGAGGCGTACGGCGTTCAATACTCGGCCGAAAGTTGGCCGGCCGGCCTTGTCCACACGATAACGGTCATGCAGCTCACGGGGGCCATCCATGCTCAGGCCGACCAGGAACTTATTCTCTTGCAAGAATTCGCACCATTCGTCATCGAGCAAGGTACCATTCGTCTGCAGCGTGTTCTGGATTTCCATGCCCGGTCTCAGATATTTTTTCTCGACCTCGATGGACCGCCGGAAAAAGTCAAGCCCCATGAGCGTCGGCTCGCCGCCCTGCCAGGCGATGACCACTTCGGGCGTACTATGCGCCTCGATGGTCTGCCGTATGTAGCGCTCCATCAGGTCGTCGGACATGCGGAAATGGTCGCCCGGATAGAGCGTTTCTTTCTTCAGGAAAAAGCAATAGGCGCAGTTTAAATTACATCGGGCGCCCGTCGGCTTGGCCATGACGTGGAAGGCTTGAGGAGGTCTTAGTGAAGATGCCATGGTACTTCCCTACTGCCGTGCCATCACGATCCGCATCTCCGCCTCGCTATCCTTGATCAGCTCCCCGCTTACGTCCACGTCGACCTTATAGATCTTGCCAGTGAACGGGAACGGGGATTTGTAGTCCGGCGTGACCGATGCGCCAGGATCCGCGCCGACGACGATACCGCCGCCCATGGTCAGCCGGATAGGGATCGTGACCGGAATGTCTGCCTGCCCTACCAGCCGGTCGTCGATATAGAGCCGGCCACGTCCCGGAGCGCCCTTGCCGCCTGCGAGGTCCGGCTTGCCGGTTACCTCGAACTCGTACCGCAGCCTGTGACGGCCATCCGGCACCGGCTCCCGGGACTCGACGCGGTACCACGCCTTCGCTACATAATTGTGGACATAGTAAAGCCCGCCGTCCTTGACGTATAATGTATAGCCGCCTTCATCGCTGCCGTGTGATATGAGCACGCCTTCGGCTCCTCCCGCCGGGATTTCGACATCGGCGGTGATGCTATGCGGTCGGTTGAGCACGCTGACGGCCTGCTGGTCCGGGATCTTCTGCGTGCCGGGATAGTAGGTGTAATGTAAACGCGAGGGCGATATCTCCGGGCGTTCGTCCATAAAGCGCAAAGTCCCACGGCTATCGATGGGCAATACTTTGTACTTGCCCGCTTCGATGTACCACAGGGAGATCATCTCGATCAGCTTTGCCCTGTTCTCGAGAGCCAGGTCGTGGTTCTCCGCGAAATCCTCCGCCACGTGATAAAGCTCCCATCCGCGGGCGTCGAGCTGGACCAGCTTCTCGGCCGATATCGGCGCCCCGAAGCTCAGTCCTGCCTCTACGAATGACTGCCCTGGCCAGGGGCAGACAGCGCGCCAGCCGTCGTGATAGATCGAGCGGTGGCCGAACATCTCGAAGTACTGGGTCAGGTGCCTGCCTGGAGCCCCCGCGGCGTCGAAGGTATGGGCGAAGCTCACGCCCTCCAGAGGCGACTGGGTAACGCCTCTAATAGCAGATGGAGGCTTGATGCCCAGCGCTTCGAGCACGGTAGGCACCATGTCGATGGCGTGGGCATACTGCGTACGCACCTCGCCTTTTGCTTTTATGGCGACAGGCCAGTGCACGATGAATGGGTCGCTGACGCCGCCCCTATAGGTCTCGCGCTTCCAGCGGCGGAACGGGGTATTGCCGGCCCAGGCCCAGCCCCACGGGTAATGATTGCTGTACTCGGGGCCTCCTAGCTCTTCCAGGGCGTTCAGGTTATCTTCCAGGGACTCCGGGACATTATTGAAGAACCGGCTCAGGTTCACCGAGCCGCTCGGGCCTCCCTCGGAGCTTGCTCCGTTGTCCGAGAGGAGCATGATCAGGGTATTGTCGAGCTCGCCAATATCCCTGAGGAAATCGAGCAGCCGGCCGATGTGGTGATCGGTATGCTCCAGGAAGCCGGCAAATACCTCCATCATGCGCGCGTAGAGCCTCTTTTCCTCCGGCGAGCACTCGTCCCATGAGCCGACGTCAGGGTCATGGCGCGAGAGCTCCGCATTTGCGGGAATGATGCCCAGCTCCTTCTGCCGCGCAAACACCTTCTCCCGATAGGCATCCCAGCCGTCGTCGAACTGACCTTTATATTTGTTCGCCCATTCATGAGGGATATGGTGAGGGGAGTGCATCGCGCCCGTGGCGAAGTACAGGAAGAACGGCTTGTCCGGGGCCACCTGCTTGGCATCGGCGATGAACGATATGGCCCGGTCGACCAGGTCCACGGTCAGGTGATAGCCTTCCTCGGGCGTCTCCGGGGGATCTACCATGTGGTTATCGTATACCAGCTCGGGATAGTACTGGTTCGATTCTCCGGTCAGGAAGCCGTAGAAGCGCTCGAAGCCCCTGCCGAGAGGCCAGCGGTCGTAAGGCCCTGCCGCGGAGGATTGGTCTGAAGGCGTCAGGTGCCACTTTCCAACGGCGTAAGTATTATAGCCGTGCTGGAGCAGCATCTCGGAAAGGAAGCCATTCTCGAACGGTATATAGCCGTTGCTGCCCGGAAACCCCGTGCTGCCTTCGGTGATGCAAGCCATGGCGTTGGAGTGATGATTACGCCCGGTAAGCACACAGGAGCGTGTAGGCGAGCACAGGGCGGTCGTATGCATGTTATTGTAACGCAGGCCATTGGCCGCCAGGCTATCGATGTTCGGCGTACTGATAGGGCTCCCATAACAGCCGAGCTGGCCAAAGCCTGTATCGTCCAGTATAATGAATAGCACGTTAGGCATCCCCTCCCTGGCCCGAACGGGCTGTGGCCATGCCGGGGAGGACTCGTCTACCGTGCGGCCTATGACACCGTTGAATGCAGTCCCGGGCAGATATTCCTTCATCGTCATAATCTTTTCACCTATTATCCCACTCTAGATCGTTAATACGGGTCCGTACCTGGGTCTCCGCAGTATTAAAAAAATAAGTGTATATAATTATATAAATGTTCAAATTATAATTATCTTTTAACCAATGGGTGGTAATATTTTTAAAGCGTTCATAGGGAAAATGACCATGGCAGGTAGAGATAATAATGGCTAATACCACCCTGGAGATAATTCAAGCCTGCGCTGGCGTCAGCGTATTTGCCTATGTTTTTTCCAGGGGATTGGGCTCCCGATTCGTCGATCTGGGGTATTTCGGCGCACGGCCGGGGCTGATGTTACGGTCTTTTCTTTCAGTCGATGTGATCGTGCCGCTCATCGCGATGGCGGCCGTCATCCTCGTCAGCCCGGCAAAGCCTACTTCCATCGGCCTGTTGCTGCTTGCATCGTCCCCGGCGGCTCCCCTTGTTTTAAGGGCCATATCGAAGGCCGGAGGAAAGCCGGAATATGCCGTGAGCCTGCAGGTGATGCTGGCATCCCTGGCAATAGTCATGACGCCGGTCACGCTATTTCTTTTATCCGCCGTGACAGGCCTGACGCTGGGGATCGACCCGCTTAACGTGGCAGAAAGCGTCGGTCTTTCCGTCCTGTTGCCGCTCCTCGCAGGCGCCGCGACCCGGTGGCTGTTCCCCGCCCTGGCCGCGCGCATAATCCTGCCTCTGGAGGCCTTATCGAGCATCGTCCTGGCCGTAGTTTACGCCATCGTCCTGCTATCCACGTATCGGCTGATCTTTATGCTCGATATCCGGTCCTATGTTGCCATGGCACTGATGGTCGCCGGGGCCCTGGTCTCCGGCCACCTGGCGGCATCGGGGCTGCCAGAAGAGCAGACGACACTGGCCCTCGAGAGCGCGTCACGGAACAGCGGGCTCGCCATGCTGATAGCATCGGAATTCGCATCTCTTGAGAACGCCTTACCGGTGCTGATACCTTACGCGCTCGCGTCCGCGATCATATGCTTCATCTACGTCAGATATCAAAAAATGGAACGGGGCGCCAAGAGCAGTGCCGCATCTGATTAAAATTTGGCTCTGCGCCGCATTTTCCCGGCCATACGCTCCAATATAGCACCTTCAGTCGCCCGAGGCCTTCTTCATCTGTTCGCTCGCCTGGTCGACGGTGAAGGTCGCCGCCTTCTGGCGTGGCGGGAAGTCCTTGAACGTCGCCAGGAACTTTTGGACACCCTGCTGCGCGGGCACGATCGCGAAGGCGTGATCGACGTACCAGTCCCAGTAGGTGTTCGAAGTCGTGTCTGCGACTTCGAAGGGGTCGGAACGCAGGTTAAAGAGTTTAGGTATTCGAAGCCGGGTGAATGGCTCCGCCCATACCCCCATGGTACCCCGGCACCTCTGCTCCAGGAACACCAGTTTCCAGTTGTCGTATCGTAAAGCTACCAGATCGCCGTCGTCGGAGAAATAGAAAAACGCATCTCGAGGGCTCTTCTTATCTTCGTCGCTCAGGTAGGGCAGGAGGTTAAAGCCATCGAGGTGCACCTTGAACGTCTTCTTGCCCACCTTATGCCCTTTGAGCAGCTTTTTCTTGATGTCGGGCTCGCCGGCGGCCGCCAGGAACGTGGGCAGCCAGTCCATGTGGCTCACGATCTCGTTAGAGACGCTGCCTGGCTCGATGATGCCCGGCCAGCGCACCAGCAGCGGCACGCGGAATGCTCCCTCCCAGTTGGTATTCTTCTCGCTGCGGAATGGAGTCGTAGCGGCATCCGGCCACGAGTTCCTGTGGGGGCCGTTGTCGGTGCTATACATGACAATGGTGTTATCGGCGATCTTGAGGTCGTCGAGGAGTTTGAGCATCTGGCCCACGCACCAGTCATGATAGAGCATGGCGTCGTGATATTCTGACTGCCAGCGCCCGGACTTGCCAAGCCAGTCAGGGCTCGCATGTGTGCGGAAGTGCATGTGCGTCGTGTTGAACCAGACGAAGAACGGCGTGCCCGCCTTATTTTGTCTTTTTATGAAGTCCTTCGCCGCGTCGAGAAACTCTTCATCGACAGTCTCCATACGCTTCTTTGTCAGGGGGCCGGTGTTCTCGATCTTCTGGCCCCCGTCCAGTGTGGCCCAGCAGTGAAGGACGCCGCGAGGCCCATAGTTCTTCTTGAAGTCCGGAAAGTCCTTCCTGGGCGGGTAGTCCCGCAGCTCGGGCTCTTCCTCGGCGTTCAGGTGATACAGGTTGCCGAAGAACTCGTCGAAGCCGTGCATGGTCGGCAGGAACTCGTCCCGGTCGCCGAAATGGTTCTTTCCGAACTGTCCAGTGGCATAGCCAAGCGGCTTCAGAAGCTCCGCAATGGTCGGGTCCTCCGCCTGAAGGCCAAGGTCTGCGCCGGGCAGGCCGACCTTGCTCAATCCCGTCCGGTAGACGCTCTGGCCAGTGATGAACGCCGCCCGCCCGGCGGTACAGCTCTGCTCGCCATAGCTATCGGTGAACAGCATGCCCTCCTCGCCGATGCGGTCTATATTGGGAGTGCGATATCCCATCAACCCATTTGAGTAGATGCTCAAGTTGGTGATACCTATATCGTCGCCCCAGATGACCAAAATATTGGGTTTTTTAAAAGCCATTGGTAACTCCTTTCCAAATGGATTGTCGAACGTTATATAAATATAATAATATCATTATAAATCTTATAAGACGGTCTTAAAAATGCGCTATCCCCAAATCATAAAACCTATGAGCCCATAAAATTTTTAACTCTATAGGCCTTTTTTCACGCTAAATAAACCATTGGCCGATCTTGGCCATATATTCTAATTGTTTTATAGACCGGCTTGACATACACTGATTATATATTGCCGATGCCTCCATTAACATGTGTGAAAAACGCAAATTATATATAGAAGTGTAACCACATAATACCTGAAATTTCCAATTGTACTATTAGTAAACTAAAGGAGGATTTGAATTGGCACAGCAAACTCAAGGAGGCCAACCGATAATAATTCTGAAGGAAGGCTCCCAAAGAACCAGGGGCCGAGACGCTCAGGGAATGAACCTCATGGCCGCAAGGGCCGTGGCCGAGGCGGTCAGGACCACGCTTGGTCCGAAGGGCATGGACAAGATGCTCGTTGACTCGCTCGGCGACGTCGTCATAACGAACGATGGCGTTACTATTCTGAAGGAAATGGATATCGAGCACCCGGCAGCCAAGATGATCGTGGAGATCGCCAAGACCCAGGACGACGAGGTCGGCGACGGCACGACCACAGCGGTCGTATTAGCCGGCGAGCTGCTCAAGAGGTCCGAGAACCTGCTGGACCAGGAGGTCCACCCGACCGTCATCGCGGCGGGCTACAGGGCTGCGGCGGCCAAGGCAAGAGAGATCCTCGACACCTTAGCATACCCCGTCACCCTAAAGGATGAAGACCTGCTCAAGCAGTTCGCGATTACCGCAATGACCGGTAAGGGCGCAGAGTCGGTCAGCGAGAAGCTGGCGACCCTCGTGGTCAAGTCCATCAAGGCAGTAGTCGACGAGAACGGCAAGGTAGACGTCGACGATATCAAAGTAGAAAAGAAAGTCGGCGGCACCATCGGGGACTCAGAGCTCATCCAGGGTCTTGTCATCGACAAGGAAAGGATACACCCGAACATGCCCAAGACCGTAAAGAACGCGAAGATCGCCCTGCTCGACACTCCGCTTGAGATCGAGAAGACCGAGATCGACGCAAAGATCGAGATCACCAGCCCGGACCAGCTCCAGAGCTTCCTGGACCAGGAAGAGAAGATGCTGAAGACCATGGTCGACAAGATCAAGGCCACCGGCGCGAACGTGGTGTTCTGCCAGAAGGGCGTGGATGACCTGGTCCAGCACTACCTGGCCAAGAACAACATCATGGCCGCAAGGAGAGTAAAAGAGTCTGACCTCAAGAAGCTCGCCAAGGCGACGGGCGCCCGGGTCAGCACCAGCATCGACGAGATGACGAAAGCAGACCTCGGCGTTGCGGGCCTCGTGGAGGAGCGCAAGATCGGCGACGAGAACATGATCTTCGTCGAGCAGTGCAAGGACCCGAAGGCGGTCAGCCTCATCCTCCGCGGCGGGACGGAGCACGTCGTGGACGAGCTCGAGCGTGCGATTCACGATGCGCTTCGCGTCGTCGGCGTAGTCGTCGAGGACAAGAAGTACGTCGCTGGCGGCGGCTCCACTGAGGTAGAGCTGGCGCTGCGCCTAAAAGAGTTCGCGTCCACCGTGGGCGGCAGGGAACAGCTGGCTATCGAAGCGTTCGCGGACTCCATGGAGATCATCCCCAGGACTCTCGCCGAGAACGCGGGCCTCGACCCGATCGACTCGCTCGTGGACCTGCGGAGCAAGCACGAGGGCAAGAGCAAGGACGGCAAGAACTTCGGCATCAACGTGTTCACCGGCGAATCTGTGGACATGAAAAAGGCTGGGGTTGTCGAGCCCCTCCGCGTCAAGACCCAGGCCATCAGCGGCGCCTCCGAGGCGGCCGTCATGATCCTGAGGATCGACGACGTCATCGCCGCGAGCAAGCTGTCCGGCAAGGGCGGCCCCGGCGGCATGCCCCCCGGAATGGGCGACATGGGCGACATGGGAATGTAAGGTGTTTACCTTACATTCTTTCTTTTTCTTTTTTATCACCGCTATAAATACAAATTAATTCTAAGTACCGGCTTGCTCTTGTCTCAATTGTGGCTGCATGGCGTACGCTTTTCTGCACATCTCTTATCCTGCTTTTATTAGCCCCGGCCAGCGTTGACGCCGCAAGTTCGCTGGACATAACTATCCCAACATCCTATCACATCAATGCGGCCCGAGCCTATGACGTATCGAATAATGCGGTCAACATCGGGGGCGACATCGAATTTTTCCATTATGGTAATGGCGTCTACGTGGCCATTACCACCGACGCTCCCGCCGGCGATAAGCTTGCCTTTTTCCAGGACGCCGTAACCCAGGCGCTATTCAGGAATAACACGCTCTTCATACCGGTCGACGACGCCGGGGACCAGACTGCCGGCCTCGTATTATCGACGGGCGACCTGATCTGCGATAACGGGGCGTTCTACGGCCCGGTCACGGGCATCGAGCTGGACACGAAAGCGCTGGCCTATGGGGACGCTGTGGCGGGCGCCGTCCTGTATATGGGCAAATGGCCGGATTGGCCTTCGTATCATCTGTCGATCTCAAACGATGAAACAATTAAAAAAGCCTTGATGGATGAGGCGGCAAAGGACGGCACTGCGGGCGGCGTAAAGCTCATGCTCAACGTTTCCGGGGATTCTATTGGATACGTCGTCGTGCACATGGAAGCCCCGGAAGCCAGCAGCAATGTTTCCGCATACCTGTATAGGGACGGAGTCGTAACCAGGCTGGCTTGCCGGGCGATCCATTCGAACGGCAGCGTCGTCTATGAGACCATGTACTCCGGCGGAGGAACTTTCGCTTTCGTCGGTCCCTTCCCGGAAACACCGCCAGCCCCGGCCAGCTTTGGAGATGTGCTCGCTTTCTCAGTCTACCTCGGCTCAGGGCTTTTATTATTATTCGTGGGACTGGCAGTTACAGCTTTTAAGAAACGGAGTAATAAATATTAACCCGTTTTAAGCCCGCGAAGCTTGCGAAGTCCTCGAAACGGTTTTCGAGCGCGAAGACCGCGAAGACTTTATTATAGAAATTGCTGTGTCGAATATGCCCTTTTAAGATTCAGAGTGTACGGAGGCACTATTTTTCACCACAAAGGCACGAAGAGCACGGAGGCCCACAAAGACTTTTTTATAATTAAGAGACAAAGGTCACAGAGCCGCTTTTTGAACTTATAAGATACAAAGGATACGAAGGCACGATGGCAAAAAGTGTTCTTGTTCATTCCGCTGTGTCTTTGTATCCTTCGTGCCCTGATCGCCAATGAACCGGCTTTGTGTACTTTGTAACTTAATT
>Ga0335071_10001409_pt1 | contig 25840 bp, 20 predicted proteins | sample Lox_Sample_15_FD_206724 | JGI IMG/M metagenome (GOLD analysis project Ga0335071, IMG submission 206724) | Soil microbial communities from Loxahatchee National Wildlife Refuge, Florida, United States - Lox_Sample_1.5 | ecosystem: Environmental > Terrestrial > Soil > Wetlands | place: USA...
GGCATCCGTCATGCGGATGTTGCCTTCGGCATGCAGCCGCTTGGTCTTCTGGTCGTAGATGACCTTGTCGGCCTCGACCGACGTGCCGTTGTAGAACAGCTGCACGTTGCCGACCGCCGACACGCGCTGGTTGTTGTAGTTGTAGTCGACCTCGGTCGCCTGCACCAGCATCTGGTTGTCGCTTGGCGCGCGCGGCGGCCGCGGCCGCGGGGCTTGCGGATTGTAGATGAAGCCCTGCGCCGAGGCAGGCGCAGCGCTTGCGACGTCGAAGATCGCGGCAACGATCAGGATGGACGCTGCGACGGCCCGCCGGGCCCGGATGATGGGCGCGGACTCGGTCGGATATCGCAGGATCTGTCTTTCTTGCGCAACGCAGCTCGCAAGCTTGGGCGTCAACACCGACCTCAGTCAATACCGACCCGGCTGCGCGACGCCCGCGACCAGAATGCCTGAGAGCGTTTCGCATCAAGTCTGTTCAGGCGGAGATCCTAGCCGGCAGGCTTTCGATGTTGATGTCCGTGAACCTTCGAACTGTTGCAGACCGTTGCACCGTAGACCGCAGGTTACCTGCGGTTACAAATTTCCTGCCGGGGCACGGGGACTTCAGGCGTAGGCCTGGGCGGCGGCCGGCTTCTGTCCGGACGACGTCGCCGCCGGTAAGGCCGACACCGGAGACACCGGCAGTTCCAGTCGAGCGCGCAACCCTCCGCTCTCGCTGCTTCCGAGCGCAACGTCCCCGCCGTGTTCGCGCGCGGTATTGCGGGCCACCGCGAGACCTAAGCCCACGCCGCCGGTGTCGCGGTTGCGCGAGCCTTCGAGCCGATAGAACGGCGCGAACACCTTCTCGCGTTCCTCCTCCGGAATGCCGGGACCGTCATCGTCGACCATGACAACGACCCGATCGTCGCCGCATTCGAGCGTGACGCGCGCGCAGCCGCCATATTTGATGGCGTTGTCGATCAGGTTGGCGACGGCGCGCGAAATTGCGATTGGACGGCAGGTGACGTTGACGCCGTGTCTTGCCGCGATCTCGACGCGGCCGCCGGCATCCATCGCATTCTCGCAAACCGAATCAACCAGGGCACCCAGGTCAACCAGCAGGGGAGGCTCCCGCTTCGCATCGTCGCGCACGAAGACAAGCGTCGATTCGATCATCGCCGTCATGTCGTCCATGTCCGACAGCATCTTGCGCCGTTGCGCCTCGTTGCGAATGAGCTCGGCGCGCAGGCGTAGCCTCGTCAGCGGCGTCTTCAGGTCGTGCGACATCGCGGCGACCATCTGGGTGCGGTCATCGATGAAGCGACGCAGCCGTTCCTGCATGCGGTTGAAGGCGCGGATCGCCGTGCGGACCTCGCGCGGTCCGCGCTCGGGGAGCGGAACGGCCTCCGCACCCATGCCGAAGCGCTCGGCCGCGGCTGCAAAGGCCGAGATCGGCCGTGCCAGCCGCCGCGCCGTCCAGACCGACATCAAGCTGACGAGCAGCAGCAGGGGACCGAAGAGCAGGACCCAGCCGACACCGGGTGGCAGCGGCGGTTCCAGCTTGAAATCGGATGTGGTCACGGCGAGCCATTGGCCGTCGCGCAGCGCCATCTCGATCTCGAGTTCGCCAGATGCGGCGCTGTCGGAACTGTTCGCCGCCCTCTCGAGCGCGGCAATCCTCACCTGGTCGGGCGACCTGCGCGACTCGAATTCGATGACGTCATGAAGCCGCGACAGCAGGCTGCTGGTCGGCAGCCGGGGCGGAAGGCTCGGCTGATCGCGGATCTCAGGGGTGAAGGTCGCGGTCGCCAGCTCGGACAGCAGGATTGAACGATCGGCTGGCGAAGCCGTGTCGACCATCTGGGCTATCAGCGCCATGCGCGCCGGCAAGAACAGCATGGGGTTGCGCCTGTTCATCTTCTGGACGCCGAACCGATCGAACCACAGCCGCGAATCGCCCGGCGTCGCCGCCGGGTCGCGCCGCTCCATCCAATATTGGCCGCCGACAATCAGCACGACGGTCATCGTGATGCTGAGGATGACCGTGAGCATCATGGTGATCGCAATGCGGCCGGCGATGCCGTTGAGGCGCCATTCCCTCATGCCCCGGTCTCCATCGCCGCGACACTGGCAGCAAAGACATAGCCGCCGCCGCGCACCGTTTTGATCAGGTCCGGTCCATCGGGATCGATCTTGAGCTTGCGCCTGAGGCGGCTGATCTGCACGTCGATGCTGCGATCAAAGCTCGTGGCGGCGCGGCCGCGGGAGAGATCGAGCAGCTGGTCGCGATTGAGCACCCGCTGCGGCCGCTCGGCCAGCGCGACCAGCAGATCGAATTCCGCCGTGCGCAGCGGCACCAGCGCGCCGGCCGGCGAGAACAGCCGCCGTCCGGTGACGTCGAGCCGCCAGCCGGAAAATTCCAGCACACGGCCGGCTCCGTTCAGCGCGCTTTCCGCAGGGCCGCCGGCCCGTCGCAGCACGGCGCGCACGCGCGCCAGCAGTTCGCGCGGATTGAAAGGTTTTGGCAGATAATCGTCCGCGCCCATCTCGAGACCGACGATGCGATCGGTTTCGCCGCCGACGGCGGTCAGCATCACGATCGGCACAGTCGCGCTGGAGCGCACGCGCCGGCACAGGCTCAAGCCGCTTTCACCGGGCAACATGACGTCGAGCACGACGAGGTCGATGCGGGCGCTCTCGAGCGCCTGCATCATGGTCCGGCCTTCATGTGCCACCGAGATGCGATAGCCGTGCTGTGTCATGAACTGCGACAGCAACGAGCAGATTTCCTTGTCATCGTCAACGATCAGGAGATGTTCAGCCATATCAGACGATCCCGCACGCCCATGCTTTGCCGCCAACACCGCATCCCTTGCGGGAGGTCCTTTGGCAAATGCTCGTATCAAAGGACCATTCGCCAGCCTATCATGCGAGTGCAGGCCTGGATCTGATGTTCGCATGAGAAAGCCGCTGCAGTGTGCCGTGCTTGTGGTTCCCTGGCGCGGATTTTTGTAACACCGTGTTGCACGCGCAGCGAAAGGTTACACACGGCAACAATCTGGCATTTGCAGGACATCACCAGGACATGCTGCCGGTTGACACTTCGGCCTTTCCCGGCGAAGCCGGCCTGGTCGGACAGGGAGTGGTGAAAAGTGACGCGACATCTCCGGGATCTGCTGGCGATAGCGATCGGGCTTGCCGCGTTTGCGGGCATGATTGTGGTCGGCAGCGTTGCAGCGACCGCGCGGCCTAAAATTTCGGCAGTTCCGGTCTCCTGGTTGTCCTGTGACGAAGGCGCAATCGGCCGCGACACCGGCACACGCGAATTCGACGACGACGCCTGCGCCCTTCTGTCTCGGTGGAGTTCGCCTTGGTTGGACGAGGACGACGACGAATGAGCTCGTTCCAACGGGCGTCGGCGGCGTTGCCGGTCAGCCCAAGATGCCCTTCAGGCCGGTATAGAGCGAGCCGATGGCGGTCGCCGCGACACCGATGAGCGGGACAATTGTCCGGGCGAGATCCTGGATGAGGCGCGCCCGGCGGCGCAACTGATCCTCGCCGACATGCCGGCCGAGCAGGCGCGCCATCGTGAAGGCCGCCGCGTTCGGCTTGCCACCCTGCGCCAGCACGCCCGGCAGCACCTGGAAGATCACGACGCCAAGCAGGTTGCCGGAGACAAAGGCGAGCAGGATGCTGCTGCCATATTCGAACACTTCGCGCCACTCGACGGGACCCGGCGGGATGATCGGCACGCCGTCGTGCAGCCCTGTCACGGTCAGCATCAGCGCGATGCTGAGGCTCGCAGTCGCCAGCCCCAGCGCGAACGCACCGCCGAACCAGACCCTGTTGAGCGGATAGGTCGCAAAGCCGAACAGGATCGGGATGATCACCGAGGCCAGCCGCAGCGGCAGCGGCGAAATGTCCAGCACGATCGTCACCAGCGCGTGCGCGGCCAATAGCAGGAGCGTGGGAACGAGGACGTACAAGATGACGTGGGAACCGAAATAGCGGACAGGATTCCGGTAACGCTCGAGCCGGACGTTGACGCGGTCGAGCCTGCGCGTCAGCCGTTCCAGATCGGCGACGACATCCTGGATCTCGAGCAGCATCGGCCTCGCCACGCGCAGGTCGCGCGAGCAGTGCTTGCAGACGATCGCTTCATCCTTGATGGTTTCGGCGCAGAACGGGCATTCCATCGGCGTTATCGCAACTTTGCCTGGCTGCGGAGCATGGCAATCTCGGCTTCGGCCTTGCGCAGCTCCTCGTGAATCATCTCCCGCTTGCGGAGCAGCGCGTCCCGTTCGGCGATCAGCGAGGCCGGTATGGCGATGTCGCGACTGCAGGCGCTGCAGACCAGCGCCTCTTCAACAGCGTCCGATTGGCAATAAGGACATTTCATCACGCGATCAGGGGCTGACCTTGAGGACGAAGCTCGTGGTGCCGGTTCGACCGTCGGAATCCTTGATGTCGACCCGGATCGTGTATTCGCCCGGCGGCAGCTCGGTGTCGGGCATGTCGAGGCCGGCGGCCTGGACGAAGGGTTTGATGCGAGGCGTGAGATCGACATTCGGTGTCCGCAGGAACGTCATCCTGACCGAGTCGGGATCGATCTTCGCGCCGCCAAAAGCTTCGAATTTGAGCTGAAGGTGCATGGGCGAATGGACCGTGTCGCCCGGCAGGATGACGTCGACCTTCGGCCCGCGCAAAATGCCGCGCCGGTCGGCGGCAACCGCACCCTTTGGCGGCGGCAGTTTTGCTTCCTCATCGGTGATCAGCTGGGTCGCGCCGGCATGACCCGCATGCAACAGGCCTATCGCCAGAATGATCAGACCGATCCTGCTCGCCTTCATTCCAAAATCCCCTTGTCAGATGTTGTCAGCGCGCTCCGTCGCCGATGATCGTGTATGGCGCCCAGAACAATGGATGGGCGTAGGAAAATTCCGTCTTGCCGTCCGCGTTGAGATAGCCGGGGCCGTCCACCAGCGCCATCATGGCCTGGCGGAGCGCCTCGCTGCGTCCCAGTTTTGTGTTCTCGGCCTGACGCTTGAACAGATCGGTGACGAGCTGGCGGGCCGATTGCGAATGCACCGACCAGTTCGTCACCAAGAGGGCCCGCGTTCCGGCATAGAAGAAGGCGCGGCCGAGCCCGGAGGCTGCTTCTGCGCCGGCCCCTGCGCCCGCACCCGTATTGCAGGCCGACAGCACGACCCAGTCGGCATCAAGCTTCAATCCTAGGATTTCCTCCATGGTCAAGAGGCCGTCCGCGTTCTCGCCCGTCACGCTCGGCGAGGACAGCGCCAGCGCAGGCTGCGTCAGGCCGTTGAGCTCGCCCGGCACCAGTCCGTGCGTTGCGAAGGCCAGCACCTTGAAGCCGGAGAGGTTCATGGTCTTCACCGTGCTTTCCGACGCATTCTTGCCGAGATAGAGGACCTTTGACGGGTCGGCCTGCAACGCCAGTGCGATCGACTTCAGCTCGTCGGCCGTGTCGGGCAGGCGCGGCAGCAGCGCGAGCTCTGCGTTATCAACGCCATCAAGCTTGGGACTGCTCCGCCGCTTCAGCGGCATGCCGCGCATGACATTGCTGCCGGCATCCGCGATTGTGGTCGTGTCGTCCTTGACCGTGTCGTCCCCCGTCGCGGGTGCGGCCTGTTCGGCCTCGGCTTCCTGGTCCTTGCTGAAATAGGGGTCGCCGAAACCCACGATCTCCTCGCGGTCCGGTCGGCCCGGTGGCAATTGTCTGAGGGTACGCAACGCGGCGGCAGACGGGATCGTTGCGACCGCGTGCGTGCGCGCGAGCCACGGCACCTCGCGATAGCTCGCGAACAGGGGGTCATCATCGGCCTTGGCTTCGGCCGGCGCCGTCGGCAGCAGCGACAGCGGCAACAGCCCGAGTGCGCCATTGGTGACGACGATCAGGTTTTTTGCCGGCTTCCAGCCGGCTTCGACCGGCTTCAGGATCAGCTGATAGAGCTCATAGGCGAGCTTCAGGTCGAACGGCGGGATGTCCGAAATCATCGCCGCTTGCGGCTCCAGCGCCTCGCGCAGCTTGCGTATCTTGCTTTCGATTTCCCCGCTCTTCGCTGCAATGGCAGCGAACGCGACCGGCCCGTTCTTGGGAACCGCCCAGACGAAGCTGCCGTTCTGGCCGAAATAGAAGGACAGCATGGCCTCGTCCTCGGCCAGCGTCGTCCTGATTTCTGCGACCGTTGGCGGTTTCGGCGCAACCAGCTCGGCGTAGGCCGGAAATCGCCTGACGATTTCCTGTCGCGCCTTCTGGCGGTCCGCTTTCAGGCCGGCAATCGAGGCGTTGATCGCCTGGATCGCCTTCTCGTCGCGTTCCTCCGACGACAGCGAAAGCGCGTTGGCCAGCGTACCGAGCTGCGCATTGAGCTGCTTGGAGAGGTCCTGCTCCTTGCGGACGAGTTCGGCAAGTGCGGGATCCCGCGCTGCGGCGCGCGCGCTCGACGCCGCGAGCGCCTGCTGCACAGCCCGCCCGCGAACGGCATCGGCGAGGCCAAACGTTTCTTCCCCGACGTCGGCCGCAGAATCGTGCGCACCCGCGAGCATGGCAAGATAGGCCTCGACCACGGTCTGCAGGCGCTGGCTGCGCGCCGTCCTGAGCGTGGAGTCGTCATCGGCATTTTCGCGCGCGGCGGCCATCATCCCGGGGATCGCCAGCTTGAATTCGCGGATCGCGTCCGCATTCCGGCCCGCGCGTCTGAAGCCGATGGCGAGCCAGCCATGGGCCGAGGCGGTGTCGAAATGCGTCTCGCCGACCCGCGCGGTCAGGTTGGCGACCAGCCGTTCCGCCGCCGCGATGCCGGTGTCGAGCTGCCCCGAGTTGTAGAGTGCGAGGATCCGCGAGGGATTGAGCTCATAGATCTGGCGCTGCCGCGGCTCCCAGGTCGCGATCGCCTTGTCGATCCGGCCGTAGATCTCGACCGCTTCCGGCTTGCGCTGCATGGTGAGAATGTTGCCGAGCTGCGACAGCAGCCCCACGCTCGACGGCGAATCCTCGGCCACGCCAAACGTCTTGTTGATCTCGATGGCGACGCGCGCGAGCTGCTCCGCTTCGGCGTAGCGACCTTGTTCGACGAGAATGGACGCAAGACCCACGACATAGCGCGGCGTCGTCGCATTATACTTGCCGCTATCCTTCAGCCGCGACAGCAGCGCGCGCCGCGCGTCAACCTCGGCTTCCTCCAGGCGGCCTTGCTTCGCCTTCATCCGTGCCTGGCTGAGGACCGTTCCGTCGATCGTCAGCAGCAGCACCGATTCCGATGGCGGATCATCGCTGTCGAGGATCGCCTTGATCGAGGAGCGCTTGCGCAGTTCGGCGGAGCGATAGGCGGCCTCGGCCTCGCCATACTGGCCGCGCGCTTCCAGGATGATCCCGCGGGCATAGTCGATGTCGGATTCCCAGCTTTGACCGAACTTGTCGTAGACCGCCCGCCATCGCGGCAGGCCGCTCGTGCGCGCTTCCTGGATCGCAGTCTGGCTCCGGCGCAGATAGCCCTCGGCCTGGGGGATGTCCGCCATCTGGACAAGAATGCCGATGATCTGCCGGTTGGTTGCGAATTGCAGACCTTTGGCGCCAGGCTGGTTGTTGATCTCGCGCGCCATGCGCTGCAGGATCTCCAGCGCCTTCTTCGGCTCGCCGGCTGCGCCGTATTGCACCGAGGCAAGCTGCATCAGTCGCCCCATCAGATGGGGCGTGACGGCGCCGGCGCCGACTTCGATCGCCTTGTTGATGTCCGTGATCGAGTCCGCCAGGCGCCCGAGCTGCGCGCGCGCATTGGCGCGATCGAAATAGAACTGCGCAAGATCGGCGCGCGATTCCTTGCCGGTCGGTTCGGCATTGGCATCGTCCTTCAATGCCTCGATCGTCTTGAGATCCGGCTTCTCATTGTCGAGAATGGCGGTGACATCGGAGATGGTTCGCGGTGGCGCGACGAAACCCGCTGGCGCCGCGCCTGCTTGCGGTTTCGGCGACGCTTCGGTCGGAAGCGCGACGGCGACATTGGCGCGGCCGTTGGCGGCGTTGAGTGCCGCCATCACGCAGGCGACGACTTTCGGTTTGGCTTTCGCGCGGCAATCCTCGAGGCCAGCGCGGCCGCCGCTCGCCTGCATGCAGGCCATGACGATGGGTTTGCCGACCGTCATGCGGCAATGCTCGATCGCGGCTTCCTTCGTCAAGGCGAAGGCCGGTGCGCTCAAGCCGATCAGACATCCGAGCGCAACGATCGCGCGCGAATTCGCAAGGCGGTGCGCGCGGCGCCAAGCACGGATCCTCGAAGTATTGCCTGATCGCATCTTCAAGACCTCCACGACGGGACGCAAAATCCTATCGAAAGACTGTCTTCGACAACAAGTCCGCGCTCGCAGTGTGGTGAAGAGCGGAGGCTGCATTGTGTTCGTGATCAGAGGCGAGCGTATTGGATTGTCGTTCGGCATCCTGATGCCGCTCGTCGGCAGCGTTGCGCCGAAAAAGGTGGGAGGCGTATGCGAGCCAATTGCCGCCTGGTCGGCTTTAAGGTACCGCCCAATGGGACTGAAGAAGCACCCAATCGGAATTCGACCATCCTAAATGTATACAGGAACGGCATTTTTCTTTCACGGGCTATTCAGTTTCTTGATCCTTCGAGGAAGCCTTGCTTAATGCCGGGAGCTAATGTATACATAACGTATCCAAAATACCGAGGAAACCCCATGGCCGCTTCCTTTCCCATGAACGCCTGGTACGCCGCCGCATGGGACGCGGACGTCAAGCAGGCGCTGCTGCCGCGCACGATCTGCGGCAAGCATGTCGTGATGTATCGCAAGTCCGACGGCGCGATTGCCGCGCTGGAGGACGCCTGCTGGCACCGCCTGGTACCGCTGTCGAAGGGACGGCTCGAAGGCGACACGCTCGTGTGCGGCTATCACGGCCTGAAGTTCAACGCCCAGGGCCGCTGCACCTTCATGCCCTCGCAGGAGACGATCAATCCCTCGGCCTGCGTGCGCGCCTATCCGGCGGTCGAGCGGCATCGTTTCATCTGGCTCTGGATGGGGGATCCCGCGCTCGCCGATCCGGCAAAAATTCCCGACATGCACTGGAATGACGATCCGGCCTGGGCCGGCGACGGCAAGACCATTCACGTCAAGTGCAACTACCGCCTCGTCGTCGACAACCTGATGGATCTCACCCACGAAAGTTTTGTGCACTCCTCGTCGATCGGCAACGATGCGGTGGCGGAAGCGCCGTTCGACGTCAGCCATGGCGAAAAGACCGCGACCGTGACGCGCTGGATGAAGGGCATCGAGGCGCCGCCGTTCTGGGCCAAGCAGTTGCAAGCGTCCGGCGCGGTCGACCGCTGGCAGATCATTCATTTCGAGGCGCCGTGCACGGTCAATATCGATGTCGGCGTGGCGCCGGCCGGCTGCGGCGCACCGGAAGGCGACCGCTCGCAAGGCGTCAACGGCTTTGTGCTCAACACCATCACGCCCGAGACCGAGACGACCTGCCACTATTTCTGGGCCTTCGTGCGCAACTACCGGCTCACCGAGCAGCGGCTCACGACCGAGATCCGCGAGGGCGTCTCCGGCATCTTCCGCGAGGACGAACTGATCCTCGAGGCGCAGCAGCGCGCGATCGACGAGAACCCCGGCCGCGTGTTCTACAATCTCAACATCGATGCCGGCGCCATGTGGGCGCGCCGCGCCATCGACCGCATGGTCGCAGCCGAAACGCCGCAGCACATGCAGGCCGCGGAGTAGATGATGGCCGAGCGTGACTCTGATCGCGCCGTCTCGCAGACCGTGCGGGCACAGCTTGCGCTGCGCGACCTGATCCTGTCCGGATCGTTGCGGCCGGGCGAGCGGATGTCCGAGTTGCAGGCAGTCGAGACCACCCGTGTATCGCGCACGCCGGTGCGGATGGCGCTGGTTCGGCTCGAAGAGGAGGGGCTGCTCGAGGCGATCCCTTCCGGCGGCTTCATGGTGAAGGCGTTTTCCGAGCGCGACATTCTCGATTCCATCGAGCTGCGCGGCACGCTGGAGGGGCTGGCCGCGCGCTTCGCGGCCGAGCGCGGCGTCTCGATGCGCGATCTCGACCCGCTGCGCGAATGCCTTGATCAGATCGACGAGTTGATGTTCAGGGAGACGCTGTCGATCGACGCGTTCTCGGCCTATGTGGCGCTGAATGCGCGCTTCCACGCACTGCTCGGCGAATTGTCGCGCAGTGCGCCCGTGATCCGCCAGATCGACCGTGCCTCCGCGCTGCCCTTCGCCTCGCCGAGCGGCTTTGTGATGGCGCAGTCTGCGCTGCCGGAGGCGCGCCAGATTCTGATGATCGCGCAGGACCACCATCGCATCGTGCTCGACGCCATCGAAAACCGGGAAGGCGCGCGCGCCGAGTCCGTGATGCGCGAGCATGCCCGGCTTGCCGCTCGCAACCTGCGCGCGGCGCTGAAGAACCGCACCCATCTCGATCTGCTGCCGGCGTCGGCGCTGATCAAGGCCAACACCGTCTGAAGCGAGCGAGGCGATCATGCGATTCGAGGAGATCTGGGGCCCGGCCACCGTCGTTGCGACGCGCGATGTGGGGCCGCGGATCCGCGAAATCCTGATCCGTCCGGACCAATTCGGTCCTGCCGCCTATCCGGTCGGAAGTCACGTCAAGGTCGGCGTCAGCATCGACGGCCGTCCGGATGTCCGTTCCTATTCGCTGGTCGGCGAGGCGTCTTCCGACGGTTATCGGATTGCGGTGCGGCTCGCCGAGGATTCGCGCGGCGGCTCGCATTACATGTGGTCGCTGGCCGAGGGCGCGCGGCTCAGCATCACGACGCCGGTCTCGTTGTTTGCGATCGACTGGCAGCGCCGGAACTATTGCCTGGTCGCCGGCGGCATAGGCATCACGCCGCTGGTCGGCGCGGCGCAGGCGCTGCAGCGGCGCGAGGCCCGCGTCATGCTGCATTATGCGGTCCGTTCGCGCCGCGATGCGGCCTATCTCAGTGAACTCGAAGCGCTGCTCGGCGACCGGGTGAAAGTCTATGCCGGCGACGAGGGCGAACGCATCGACCTCGCGGCGACGTTTTCGCGGTTGCTGCCGCAGGCAGTCGCGCTGTTCTGCGGCCCGATGCGGATGCTGGAGGCGGCGCAAAGCGCGTGGGCGGCCTGCGGCCGTCCCATGACTGATTTCTGCTATGAGACGTTCGGCTCCAGCGGCCAGTTTGCCGCGGAGCCCTTCCGGGTCCGCGTCAGGGACACCGGCGCCGAGCTCGTCATTCCGCGCGACCGCTCGATGCTCGACGTGCTCCGCGAAGCCGGACACGACATGATCTCCGACTGCAAGCGCGGCGAATGCGGCGTCTGCGCAGTCGACGTGGTCGCTGTCGACGGGCGGATCGATCATCGCGATGTCTTCTTCAGCGATGCGCAGAAGCGCGAGAACCGGAAAATCTGTCCCTGCGTCTCGCGCGCGCAGGGGCTGGTTACGATCGATACCATGCATCGGGTGGATGCGCCGACGACGAGGTGATTGCCGGCCTGGTCGGATTTATCCGCCCTCGGCTCGCCTCTCGCTTATTTCACTTCCACCTTCGCTTGCCGCGCGACATCCTTCCAGGTGGCGATGTCGTGCCTGATGAAGCCGGCAAAAGCTTCCGGCGAACTGCCGACCACCTGGATCGCCTGCGATTCGATCAGCTTCGCGATGTCCGGATCCCTCAATGCCTTGATGATCTCGGCGTTGAGCCGGCTCACGATCGCTTGCGGCGTGCCGGCCGGCGCCATGATGCCATGCCAGCCGATCGCATCGAAACCGGGATAGCCGCTCTCAGACAGCGTCGGGACAGTGGGCGCGACCGGTGAACGGTCCTTGCTGGTGACCGCGAGCGCAATCAGCGTGCCGGCGTTGACCTGGGCGAGCGCGGAGACGGGATCAGCGAACACCACTTGCACCTGTCCCGCGATCAGGTCGGCAACCGCGAGCGAAGTCCCGCGATAGGGAATGTGGGTCATCTTGATCCCGGCCTGGCTGTCAAACAGCTCGGTTGCCAGATGATTGGCGGCGCCGACGCCCGCCGTGCCGTAGTTCAGCTCGCCCGGCCTGCGCTTCGCGAGCGCGACGAAATCAGCAAGCGTCTTTACGCCAAGGGCAGGGCTGACCACCATGACATAGGGGTAGGAGGTGGTCATTGTGATCGGCGCAAAATCCTTTTCCGGGTCGTAGGACAGCGTGGCGTAGATGCCTGGATTGATCGAGATCGGACCGGATTGACCCAATAGCAGCGTATATCCGTCCGGATCGGCCTTCTTGACGAGTTCGGTGCCGATAATGCCGGCTCCGCCGCCGCGATCCTCCACCACGATGGTCTGGCCGAGCGCGTCGCCGACGCGCCTCGCGAGAATGCGCGCAACCGAGTCGGCGGCGCCGCCCGCGGCAAAGGGCACGATCAGCCGGATCGGGTGCGACGGATAGTCGTCGGCGCGCGCCGAAATTGCGGGAGCTGTGAAGGCCAGGGCCAATGCAAGGGCAAGCATCCTTCGCATGAGGATTTGACTCCCGTTCAAATTCTGCCGGCTGCATCATTGGTCTGCTAAACTGTCCGACAATAGGGCGAAAACGCCAGCTGGGTCCATCGTTGCTCGCAGCGCCAGCCGACGGATGCTGACGTGGAACTTGTGGAGGCAGCATGTTGCAACGGCCTGATGTCACGCAGAAGCTTGCTCGCTATGTTGCCGCGACGCGATGGGATGACGTACCGCCTGACGTGCGCCACCAGGCCAAGCGGTCGCTGATGAATTTCTTCGCCGTGGCGCTCGCGGGTTGCCGCACCTCGCCGATCGAAACTGCGATCCGTTCGCTCGCCGATTTTTCCGGCGGCCGGCAGGCCGCGGTGATCGGGCGGCCCGAGCGGATCGATGCCCTCAGCGCCGCGTTTCTCAATGCCGCGTCCGCCAATGTGCACGACTTCTGTGACACGCATGTGCCGACCGTGATCCATCCGACCGCGCCGGTGGCGCCGGCGCTGCTCGCGCTTGCGGAACTGCGGACCGTGAGCGGGCCGGATTTGCTGCTCGCCTTGATCCTTGGCAATGAAATCCAGGCCCGGATCGGGCTTGCGATCTCGCCGCAGCACTACAGCAAGGGTTGGCATATCACCTCGACCTGCGGCGTGTTCGGCGCCGCAGCCGGCAGCGGCAGGATTTTGGACTTGAGCGAGCGGGCGCTGGTAGCGGCGCTGGGCGTGGCGTCCACACAATCGTCGGGGCTGTGCGAATGCCTGGGCACCGCGGCAAAAAGCGTGAGCATCGGCAATGCGGCCCGCAATGGCCTGTGGTCGGCGCTGCTGGCAGAGAACGGCTTTGACGGACCAGCGGAGCCGCTTGCTGGGGAACAGGGCTTTTACCACGCGATGGGTGACCCTCCCGATTTGTTGCGGGTCACGGATGGACTGGGTGAGCGTTTCGAGATCATGGCGACCTCGTACAAGCCATATCCATGCGGTTTCGTGATCCATCCGGTGCTCGACTGCGTGCTCGACTGGCGGCGCGACAATCCGCGCGTCGAGGTGGCGCGCGTCGAGGTGCGCGGCAATCCGCTGCTGGCGCATCGCACCGATCGGACGGCGATTTCGACCGGGCGCGAATCGCAGGTCAGCGTTCAGCACGCGGTTGCGGCCGCCCTGGTGCATGGCGAGGCCGGCCTCGATCAGTTCACCGACGCCTGTGTGCGCGACCCGCGGGTCGCTGCGCTGCGGCGCAAGGTCGAGATTGTCAGCGACGAATCCTTTGCCACGATCGCAGCCGCGGTGGAGATCGCTGCCGCCGACGGGACGATCCATCGGTTGTCGCAGCCCGCCGCGCGCGGCAGTGATGCCAACCCGATGAGCGATCAGGAGCTGGAGATGAAGCTGCGATCGGCCGCTTCCGGCTGGAATCCCGGTCATGACATCACGCCCTTGATCGATACGGTCTGGTCGCTCGACGAGGCGCGTGACGTTCGTGGCCTGGCGTCGCTCGCCGTGCCACGGAGTTAGGCATTGCGTTTCGTGGCACCGGGCCTGTCTTGGTCTTTCAATTGATCGAAAGACCGCTATCTCTCCTGCCCGTTCAAGAAATGCGGGAAGCTTCTCATGCCGCTCGTCCACGTGTCGCTTCGCCGCGGAAAGCCTGCCGCCCATCGCCAGGCCATTCTCGACGGCATCTATCGCTGCGCGTCACGTTCGATGTGCCGGAAGAAGATCGCTTCATGACCATCACCGAGCATGACGACGCCGATTTCAGCTATAGCCGGACCTATCTCGGCATCGACCGCAGCGACGACCTCGTGATGGTCCAGCTCACCGTCAGCAACACGCGCACGGTCGAGAAGAAGCAGGCGCTGTTTCGGCAGATCGCCGCCAACCTGTCCGCCGACCCCGGACTTCGCCCGGAAGATATTTTGATCAACCTCGTCGAGGTCTTGCCGGCAAACTGGTCGTTCGGTCACGGCATCGCGCAATATGTTGCGGACAAGAGCTGACGGCATCAATTCGACCGCCACTAGCTCAACTCGTTCCTGACATGCGCGGCCGCGGCGCACATCGCCTTCAGCTTTCCGAACGCGGTCGCGCGCGGCATGTACTTCATGCCGCAATCCGGCGCGACGACGAGCCTCTCTGGCGCGACATGTTTGAGCCCGTTGCGGATGCGCTCGGACACGACAGGGACGGTCTCGATCTCGGGATCGCCGAGGTCGAGCACGCCGAGCATGATCTTTTTCGGCGCGAGATCGGCGAGCACACCGAGATCGAGCCGCGGCTGCGCTGCCTCGATCGAGATCTGCTCGGCCGTGGTGTCGGCGAGCTCCGCCAGAAAGGAATATCCCGACGGTTTCGTTGAGCCCGGCACGACGGCTGCATAGCCGAAGCACAGATGCACGATCGTCGGCACGTTAAGGCCCTCCAGCGCGCGGTTGATCGCCTTCACGGCGATGCGCCGCGCGAGCTCCGGATTGTTGCGCACCCAGGGCTCATCGAGCTGGATCACGTCGGCACCGGCCTTTTCGAGGTCGCGCGCCTCGGCATTGACGGCTTCCGCGAACGCCATCGCCAGCGCCGCGTCATCGCGATAATACTCGTCCCTGGCCTGCTGGCTCATCGTAAACGGGCCTGGCAGCGTGATCTTGGCCGCGCGGTCCGTATTGCGGCGGAGGAACTCCATGTCGCGCAGCTCCACCGGACGATTGCGGCGGATCTTTCCGACCACGCGCGGCACCGGCGTTTCCAGCCCCGCGCGCGACACGATGACAGCCGGGTTGTCGGCGTCGATGCCGTCGAGCGCGGTCGCGAGGCGATTGGAGTAGCTCTCGCGCCTGATCTCGCCATCCGTCACGATATCGATGCCGGCCCGTTCCATGTCGCGGATCGCGACAATGGTGGCATCGTCCTGCGCCTCCTCCAGATGCTCAGGCGGCAGCCGCCACATCGCCTGCATGCGCGTGCGCGGCACTGATTTGGACAGCATCGTACGATCCACCAGCCAGTCCGGTTGCGGATAGCTGCCGACCACGGTCGTCGGCAACAGATGTGTGGGCTTGGTCACGATGCTCTCCTTGCAGCGCGCGGAGGTGGGCCGTCCCGCAGACGGCGATTACCAAAGTGGATAGATGTCGCTCGGATTGCTATTGCGGCGGCGCTTTGTGCGCCGAACCGCCATGCCAATGGCCAGCGCGATCACTATAGCTGATGCCAAAATAATCTCGATCATTGATCCGATCCTCCTTCAGAGCCGCCGGCCTGCAAGACCGGGGCAGATAGTTGCGTCGGAGCCGCAATACGTCATTCGCAGTTCAACCTACGTGGCGCGCGCGCCGGAGCTATGCAGGCAGTCCGTCAATCGACTCCCTCTTGGCCGGGCGCTTATACGATGAAGCCGCGCTTCCGACCTCTACCATCGGACCTTGGATAAGAACATCCGGAACCGGATCCGCGAAATTCGTCGCCCCGTCCGACTTTATCAATTGCAGGAATACGTTCCCCTTCGATCCCGGCAGATTGGCTGTCAATGCCAAGCGAACCCAGCTCTCCATTGCCTGTCCGACGGTGAAATTGAGGCCTGATGACTGGCCGACTCGGATCGTGCTGAAAACCCCCGAGTGCATCATGTAGTCGGCGATGGCAGCACTTCCACGGTCATCGTGGAGTTGGACACGAACAGCGGCTTTCGCATCGCGCCGAATGTAGACCGAGAACGTATAGAGGCCGGATTCCTGGGCACTCCACGACAGCACCGCGTAATGCTCGGATCGATTTTTCGACGCCATGAGACGGATGACCGGCTCGGCTTCCAATGGACCGCGTTCAGTTACGCATTCGGCGCGCAAATGTGCAAGCTGATAGTCCTTGAGAGCCGAGCCCGCTATGCGATTGAGACCGTCGCGCACGACCGCATCAGCCTGCGCGGGCGTTGCCAATACACGATCGAACCGTTCTCTGACGAAAGACTCGTTGCTCGAGATCAGCCCTCGGGAAATCAACGCGTCCGCTATGTGTCCCGCGATGTCCTGGCTGAACTTGCTCGTGTAATGCATGTTGTCGAGATACAAGGCCTGCTGCTCATTTTCCTGGATGTCCGCAAGCCATATGAAGTTGTTGGCCAGTGGGCTCGATACCAGCAACTGTGCCATGAGCCCGTATCCGACGCCCGATCGCTCATGACCACCGAGCCCGTAATGCCGGCTGAGCGCGATGTGGTTGCGCAGATCGTACTTGTACGCCGGGGTCGGCTGCCAGACGAACACGGCGCCAATGCCGTATTCCTTGGAGATCGCCTCGATTTGCCGTTTGTTGTCAAAATAGCGGTCTATGGCGGGAAGCAAGGAATCCGGATCGACGGGTATCGGCCGATACAGAACTTCGTCAGCCTTTGCACTGCGCTTCGCAAGCCTCTCACCCAAGGCATCGATGGCGCGACAGAGCGGGAGACTCAACACGAACTCACTCAGTAGCCGCCATTTTGGCCGCCCCGCCAATATGCTCCACTTTGCTTGTTCATTATCTTGGTTGTGAGTGTCGAGGGCGTGCTTGAAGAACCCCGCAATCGATGGTCGGCCATCGAAGAAATAAAAATCGTTCACGCCATCCAGGAATATCACCATGTCGGGCGCTGCTCCGTCGAGCAGGAGCTGTTGGAACAGAATACGCTCTTGCGTGGAGAAGTAGGAGCCGCAGCCAAAATTGTAGACGCGAATTGGCCGATCCGCGGCTACGCGCTTGTTGAGAATCTCCTGCAGATAGCTTGGTATCGAAGTCCAGTCAGGTCCGACATTGACCGTCGTCGAGCCGCCAAAGAAAAAGATGTTCAAAGCATCCCGCCGAATTGGCCAGGGGCCCTGCTCCCTGACAAAGCGGAACCGGTCAGGGTGAAAGTTGTGGAAGCGTCCGACAGAGGGAGGATGCCTGACTTCCATAAAGGGATCATAGACATGCCCGCCGCGTGCGATGGCCGAATTGCCCTCGGCGACAAACTCGGGCCAATCCTCAGCCTTTATGTCGAACCAGTCTGGAATGTAACGCTTCAGATCTCCTTCAAAACGCGAGAAGTAATCAAGGCTTAGGCGCTCGTTTTCGGTGCGAAGGAGAACTGGCCGGCATTTGAAGGTGAGCCAGCAGGCAAAGTTGAGGAAGACAAGGGTAAGCAAGGTACCAAGCAAGAAGAAAGTCCATTCAAATTCAAAGAACATTCCTTACTCCGTGATTTGTGTCTCACCGCAATGAGAAGATCCCCCTGGAGTGTCGTGACCCGCCTACTTTTTGCGAGCAAGGAAGACAAAAAAGCCAGGATAGTACTGGCCTCGCATGAGACGCTCGGCGCCGACTTGTTCCAGTTGGGGCTCGAGTTCACAAAGCTGCTCGATGCTATCGAAACGCGCGAATCCATTGATCGACGTCGAGACGATCTCCATTTCGGACGCCTCCAGCACGGGCAGCAGCTCGCACAGGGTATGCTGGGTCTCGTGCGGATGCAGAACCTGATCACGAAACCACGACATCAGATGCACCTCGTCGGTCAGAGAGGCGTGCAAGCGGCGATAGCTGCCCAGCATGTCCGACTCGCTGGCCCCGGCACGTTTCATCTGCTCGAAGTGGTCCAGGAACGGACGCCGACCGTGACGGTGATAGAGTCCGATGACGACAACGCCGCCGGGTCTTACGAAGTGATCACAGAGACGTCGCACACCTGCATGGCAGTCGTCGGTATGATGGAGTACGCCCATGGATGCGACGACGTCGTAGCGCACTCCGCTTTCGAACTGAAATAGATCGGCGACGTGGAATTCTGCAGTTGTCCCGAGGGCGCGGCCGACCTCACGAGCCCGCTCAATGGCCACAGGGTTGAAATCAATTCCAGTGACGTTGCATCGGTAGTGATGAGACGCGCTAAGGCCAAGCCAGCCCGCCCCGCAGCCAACATCGAGAAAGGAGGTACCTTTCCGCAAGAGCGGCACCAGCGGAGCGTAGCTCGTGATCTGGTTGATGCTTTTGATCGTCTTTGCGTGGTCGCGCGCTGATCCCCGGTAATTGAATGGCAAATGGCGGTAAAATTCCAACACATCGAGATTTGCGGCTGATCTAGCAGATGGCACCCGAACCTCCTCCGCAGCATTGCGTGTCTGAATCTCCCAACCGCTCGATCTCCCGACCCCTCACCTGCGGTTGTGGATAGCACGCAGTGGGGAGGGCAAGCCAGAATTTTTGGGATGATGGGGAGTGATGCCGACTCCTGTTTATTACACCGTCGACTTGGCTTCCTTGGGGCCTATCTCGATTGTCGTCGCCTGCTTGCGCAAGCGTCAATGGAAATCGCCCGTTTTTGCGATTGACCCCTTTGGATGCCGCCGCTACCTGTTCGGCTGGGATCAGCCCCCGGCTGGGCCGTAGCCACGCGCCGCCGCGCAGAGCTGCCCGCGTGCGAGGACAAGGATGAACGACAACAGCCCGCATGACGTCGCCGAATTCGACTATGTCATCGTCGGCGCGGGCTCGGCTGGATGCGTGCTCGCCAATCGCCTCAGCGCCGACGGCCGGCATTCGGTGCTGCTGCTCGAGGCCGGCCCGAAGGACAGCAATCTCTGGATCCACGTGCCGATCGGCTACGGCAAGCTGTTCAAGGACAAAAGCGTCAACTGGATGTACCAGACCGAGCCCGAGCCCGGCCTTGGCGGCCGCCAGGTGTTTCAGCCGCGTGGAAAGGTACTGGGCGGATCGAGCTCGATCAACGGCCTGCTCTATGTGCGCGGCCAGCACGAGGATTATGATCGCTGGCGCCAGCTCGGCAATGTCGGCTGGGGTTTTGACGACGTGCTGCCCTATTTCAAAAAAGCGGAAAACCAGATCCGCGGCAACGATCAGTATCACGGCACGGGCGGTCCCTTGTCGGTGTCGGACTGGCGGCATCACGATCCGCTCTCGGAAGCTTTTGTGAAGGCGGCGGTCGAGGCCGGGATTCCCTATAATCCGGATTTCAACGGCGCGACGCAGGAAGGCGCCGGCTTTTTCCAGACCACGACGCTGCGCGGTCGCCGCGCCTCCAGCGCGTTCTCCTATCTCCGTCCGGCGCGCGGCCGCGCCAATCTCCGCGTCGAGACCGACGCGCTGGCGCAGCGTGTCACGTTTGAGGGCCGCCGCGCCCGCAGCATCGAGTACCGGCAGAACGGCGTGGTGCGAACAGCGCGTGCGCGCCGCGAAATCCTGCTGTCGAGCGGGGCGTATAATTCGCCGCAGCTCTTGCAGCTTTCCGGCGTCGGTCCCGCGGACCTCCTGAAACAGCACGGCATCGACGTGGTGCTCGATGCGGCGGGGGTCGGCCATGATCTGCAGGATCATCTGCAGGTGCGCCTCGTCATGCGCTGCGCCCAGAAGGTCACGCTCAACGACATCGTCGCAAGCCCGCTGCGCAGCGTGCTGGCCGGCGCGCAATACGCCGCCTTTCGCAAGGGCGCGCTGACGATTGCCGCCGGCACATCCGGCGCCTTCTTCAAGACCAGTCCGCGGCTTGCCACACCCGACATCCAGATCCATTTCATTCCGTTCTCGACCGACAAGATGGGCGAAAAGCTGCACGCGTTTTCGGGCTTCACCGCCTCGGTCTGCCAGCTCAGGCCCGAGAGCCGCGGCTCCCTTAAGATCAGGAGCGCGGATCCGGCCGCGCCGCCGGAAATCCGCATCAACTATCTCGCCACCGAAACCGACCGCAGCGCTTTCATCGACGGCATCCGTATCCTGCGGGATATTCTCGGAAGGCCGGCGCTCAATCCGTTCGTAATCAGCGAGGCCTATCCGGGATCCGACAAGGTCAGCGACGAGGATATTCTGGACTACTGCCGCAAGACGGGATCGACGGTCTATCATCCGACCTCGACCTGCCGGATGGGCAACGATCCGCTCGCCGTCGTCGACCAGCGCCTGCGCGTCCGCGGCATCGAGGGCCTGCGCGTGGTCGATGCCTCGGTCATGCCGGACCTGATGTCCGGCAATACCAATGCGCCGACCATCATGATCGCGGAAAAAGCCTCCGACATGATTCTGGAGGATGCACGCTGATGGCGGACGCGACAAAACCTTTCCGGATCGGCACGCGCAAGAGCACGATGGCGCTGGCGCAGACCGAGGAGATCGCGCGCCGGCTCGCCCTGCGCGTGCCCGGCATTTCGGTCGAGATCGTCAAATTCGAGACCACGGGCGATAGCGACCAGACCTCGAAGCTGCTGACCCATGGCGGCAAGGGCGGCGCCTTCGTTGCGCAGATCCGCGAGGCCGTCCGCGCTGGAAGACTCGAAGCGGCGATGCATTCGCTGAAGGACATGCCGGGCAATGAGGACACGCCCCGGCTCGTGATCGGCGCCGCGCTGTCGCGCGATCCGCCCGGCGACGTGCTGGTGCTTCGCCCCGGGCTCCCGCTGGATGAATTTTTGCGGGCACGCGGGAACGGATTCAAGCTTGGCACCAATGCGGTGCGACGCGCGGCGTATGCCAGGCGTCTGTTTCCTGAGGTCGAGGTGATCCATTTCCGCGGCGCCGCCGATACGCGGGTTCGCAAGCTCGACCGCGGCGAAAAGCAGCGGCTGCCCGGCGGCGGCGAGGTCGGGCCTGCTGATGCGCTGATCATGGCGCGCTCCGGGCTCGAGCGCGTCGGGCTCGCGGATCGTGCAGCCTACGACTTCCCGGTTGACGACATGCTTCCTGCGGTGGGGCAGGGCATCGTCGCAGTGGAATGCGCGGCGCACGATTTCGAGACGCGGCGGATCCTGGCAGCGATCGATGATCGCGATGCGCGTGCCTGCGCCGATGCCGAGCGCGAGGTGCTGTGGGTGTTGAACGGCCATTGCAATTCGCCGATCGCGGGTTTTGCCAGGATCGACGGCGCGTCGATGTCGCTCACCGCCTCCGTGCTGGATGAAAGCGGCGGGGTGTTCATCGAGGCCTCGCGCGAAGGACCGGCCGATCGTCCGCGCGAGCTCGGCCGCGCCGTGGCACTCGACCTGCTCGCCAAGGGCGCCACCGAGCTGATCGAACGCAGCCGGCCAAGGTGAAACGTCGTCATTGCGAGCAAAGCGAAGCAATCAAGAGCCAAGCCCGGGACTCTGGATTGCTTCGGCGCTTAGGCGCCTCGCAATGACGACCTGGCAGTGGATTGACGTGTCAAACAGCTGAGGGGTGCAACTTCGCATTCTCGCGGCACGATCGTGCCCGAGTCGTTGAAGCGAACCACCCTCTTTCAAAACAGAGGGCGCAGGGAATGCCGGGTGAAGGCCTCACCCATGGCCCGCCAGCAAATAAAAAAGCTGGCGGCAGACACCACAGGTTCAGCCAAATCATCCGGCATTCCCTGCGCGACGGTGTTAACGCTTATGGCGCGCTCTCCCCGGGAACCGGGCTTTCTTGCTCCCGTCATCACGCGGCTCGTCACCACGCAACTTGGCCTCAGCGTCGGGAGGCCAGGACCACACGCTTTTGCGTCCGCGCCGACATCATTCGTCCGCACAACGAGTTGCGCGCTGACATCATCGCGTCCATCGCATCCCGCGCTCCACGTCCGTGACGATCGCGAAGCGCCCCTCAGATGAGCGCGGGACGGCGCGCATCATGCTTCTGATTTACGTTAAAGTCAAGTCGTATTGCGTAAATCAGAAGTAGTCGGCCGCGACAAATTGGCGCGACGGGCAATTCACACATGACGCATATGCAGCTTTTGTAGGGTGGGCAAAGCGAAGCGTGCCCACCATCGAGGACCAAAGCGATTCAGCAGAATGGTGGGTACGGCGCGAAGACGCGCCTTTGCCCACCCTACAGATCGCTCGAGGCTCGCGCCTCGCAAGGACTGTATCAGCCGCGATGGGCCCTGACCCGCGCGACCATCTGCTCGACATGGGCGATCGGGGTTTCCGGCAAGATGCCGTGGCCGAGGTTGAAGATCAGGCGGCCGGAGCCGTAGTTTTCCAGCACGTCGCTGGTGGCGCGGTCGAGCGCGGCGCCGCCGGCGATCAGCGCCAGCGGATCGAGATTGCCCTGCACCGCGACCTTGTTCTGCACGCACTCGCGGATCAGCGCGGGCTCGGCCATCCAGTCGATCGAAACGGCGTCGACGCCGGTCGCCTCCACATAGGCCGGCAGCAGCGCGCCGGCCCCGCGCGGAAAGCCGATGATTCTTGCATCCGGCACCTGTTTGCGGATGCCGGCCACGATGCGCCGGGTCGGCTCGATCGACCAGCGCGCGAACTCGCGTGGTGAGAGCACGCCGGCCCAGGTGTCAAAGATCTGCAGGACCTCGGCGCCGGCCTTGAGCTGCCCGAGCAGATAGCGAATGGAGTTTTCGACCAGCGTGTCGATGATCGCTGCAAAGGCGTCCGGATGACGATAGGCGAGCAGCCGCGCCGGCGCCTGGTCGGGCGTGCCCTGGCCTGCGACCATGTAGGTCGCGACCGTCCACGGCGCGCCGCAGAAGCCGATCAGGGCCACGCTGCGATCGAGCTCGGCGCGCACGCGGCGCAGCGCCTCGAAAACCGGTTCGAGTTTTGTGAAATCGGCCTCGCGCTGCAGCGTCGCGATCGCCGCCGGCGTGTCCAGCGGATCGAGCCGCGGCCCTTCGCCGGCCTCGAAGCGGACCGCGCGGCCAAGCGCATGGGGCATCACGAGAATGTCGGAAAAGATGATCGCGGCATCGAAGTTGAAACGCCGGATCGGCTGCAGCGTCACCTCGGCGGCGAACTCCGGCGTGAAGCAGAGGTCGAGAAAGCTGCCGGCCTTGGCGCGCAGCTCGCGATATTCCGGCAGATAGCGGCCGGCCTGCCGCATCATCCAGATCGGCGGCACCGCCTGCCGTTGGCCTGCGAGCACGTCGAGAAACGGGGAGCGATCGGAACTGCGGGGCACGCGAAGGGTCCTTGATGAGGCGTCTGAAATGGGTGGCATCCTGATACACCTTGCACGCCGGCTTGGCCAATGCAGCCTGGCGCCCAAGGGGCGGCGCCGCTGGTCCGGCAGGGTTAAGGAAGGCTTTCGCGTGGCTGCTGTTCAAACCATGGACAGGAATCGTTCGGCGAGATCGCGATGGCCCTCGTGCAGCCGAAAACCGCATCGATGCGATCAGCGCCTGGCTCCTCCGTAGTACTACGGCAGCGGCCGCTTTTACAGGCAACCGCTTGATCCGTTTCAGAGATAAATAAGGTGTGCATGGGACTTTCCCCCGTTTGAAAAATCCCCCGGGGGATCAGTGCTGTGACTCATCGCGCCGGAATGAAACGTCTGCCGCGGCTGGCAGGCGGATTCGTTGCGCTGGTCTGTGTCGCGATCCTCGCCCTGAGCGGATGGTCGGAGTGGGCCTCGCGCGAAAAGGAGCTCAGCGAATCCGAAATCGAGCTCGGCAATCTCGCGCGCTCGCTGACCCAGCATGCCGACGACACTTTTGAACTCGCGCAATCGCTGCTCACCGGCATCGTGCTGGCGCTGGAAAACGAAGGGACCGATCAGGGCCATGTTGCGCGGCTGCAGGCCATCCTCGATGCCCGCAAGCCGAGCCTCGGCCGCATCCACGGCCTGTTCGTCTACGACGATGCCGGGCGCTGGCTCGCCACCACCGAAGCGGTCGACCTCGCGGCCTACAACAACAGCGACCGCGACTATTTCCGTTATCACCGCCAGTCGACCGACCGCTCGATGCTGATCGGACGGCCGGTGCACAGCAAATCGGGCGGGCAGTGGGTGATCACGCTGTCCCGGCGCTGGAACCACGCGGACGGGTCGTTCGGCGGCGTGGTGCTGGCCACGATCGATGCGAGCTATTTTTCGCAATATTACGGTCAGTTCGATCTCGGACCGCAGGGCGCGATCTCGCTGGCGAACCGCGACGGCATCATCATGGCGCGCGCTCCCGACGACAAGGAGATCGGACGCGACATTTCCGGGGCGCCCTTCTTCCAGGGCTCCCGCGGGCCACAGATGCAGGGCGCCGTGCACTTCACCTCGGTGCTCGACGGCACGCCACGCATCGGCTCGTTCCAGAAGAGCGATCGATTTCCGCTGGTCGTGCTGGTTTCGAAGACGGTCAACGACGTGCTTGCACCCTGGCGCGAGGACGTCGGCAAGCGCCTCGCGCTGGTTGGCGCCCTCGACCTCGTGCTGGCGCTGATTGGCGTCTTCCTGGTGCTGCAGCTCGTCCGTGGGCGGCATCTGGCGATCGAACTCGCATCGCAGGAAGCCGGCTTCCGCCTGATTGCTGAGGGTTCGAGCGATATCGTGACGCGGATCGCCATGGACGGAACCATCCAGTATGCCTCGCCCGCGACGTTTCGCATTCTGGGTTGGCATCCGCAGGAATTGCTCGGCCGCCCGGCGCTGGCCGGCGTCAATGCGATGGATGTGCCGCATCTCGAGGAGGTCATCGCCTCGCTGCGGCGGGGCGATGCCGAGGAGGCGCGGGTGACCTACCGGACGCGCCGCCGCGGCGGCGGAGAGATCTGGGCCGAATCCGCGCTGCGCGTCACGCGCAATGGCGTCGGCCAGGTCGACGGGGTCGTGTCGATCACGCGCGATGTCACGCAGCAGAAGGATCTGCAGGTCAAGCTGGAGACGCTGGCGATCGAGGACGGCCTGACCGGTCTTGCCAATCGCCGTCGTTTCGACGAACGGCTCCGGGAGGAATGGGGCAGGGCCTATCGCGAGCGCTCCTCGCTGGCGCTGCTGATGATCGACCTCGATCATTTCAAGACCTTCAACGACAGCTATGGCCACCAGGCTGGCGACGAGTGCCTGCACGCCTTTGCCGCCATTCTGGCCGACGAGGCGCGACGCGGCGGCGCGCTGGTCGCCCGCTATGGCGGCGAGGAATTCGCGCTGCTGCTGCCGCACACCGACGCGGAAGGCTGCGCACGCGCCGGCGAACGGATCCGCCGGGCGCTGCGCGCGGCGGCGATCCCGCATGAGAAGAACCAGCCGACCGGGCGGGTCAGCACCAGCCTCGGCGGCGCGGTGTGCCGGCCGGGCCTCGAGCGCTCCGCAGGCCCCGCATCGCTGGTCGAGGCAGCCGATCGCGCGCTCTATGCGGCCAAGGATGCCGGGCGCGATCGCCTGGTCATGGCGGACGAACCGGTGACGCTGCGGTCCGCCGCGAACGGGTAGAGGCAACATCGACTGGAGTTATGCTCGAGCGAGAGTCCGTCAACTTCCGCGAGGGAAGTGGCATGTGTGACTCAAGCCGCATCGGCGGTGCGCTCCCTCCCCCCTTGTGGGCTACGAGATTCACACGTCTCGGAGGGTCCATCCATGCTTGATGGCGTGGAATTGGGTGAGGCCCCGGAGCATGACGATCGGGCCCGGCTTTCCATAGTAGCCGGTCCAGC
>Ga0335071_10001410_pt1 | contig 25835 bp, 19 predicted proteins | sample Lox_Sample_15_FD_206724 | JGI IMG/M metagenome (GOLD analysis project Ga0335071, IMG submission 206724) | Soil microbial communities from Loxahatchee National Wildlife Refuge, Florida, United States - Lox_Sample_1.5 | ecosystem: Environmental > Terrestrial > Soil > Wetlands | place: USA...
GCGCGACGTCGAGCCCGTCGACCACGACCAGGTCCGGCTTGGCGCCGAGCTCGCGCTCGAGCGCGATCGCCTCGCGCAGCCGCTTGGCGTCGAACGCGGCCGGCGGATAGGCGCGGATGCGGCGCAGGCGTTCGATCTCCGCCCGCACCACGGCGTGGCTCTGGAGGTGGGTCGTGGCGGCCAGCTCCTCGAACACGGTGTCGTAGTGGTCGCGCACGTGCTGGACGCTGTGATCCAGGGCCACGTGCAGGGTGGGCTTGCCGTGCAGGAGGTCGTCGAGCGCCACGCCTACCAGGAAGGAGGTCTTGCCGACGCCGTGGCCGGCCAGCACCAGGCCGAGGTTGCCGCGCCCGAGGCCCCCATGGAGGCCCTTCTCGAGCAGGCGCAGCGGCGATCGCGCGTTCAGATAGCGCCTGTACATCACTCCTCGTCCCGCCGACGGTCGGCGTACTTCTCGAGCAGCTCCTCGGTCGCCTCCTTCGGACACGGCAGATAGCGCGCGAACTCCATGGTGAACTCGGCCTTGCCCTGGGTCTGCGAGCGCAGGTCGGTGGCGTAGCCGAACATCTCGGCGAGCGGGACCTCCGCCTCGACGCGGCAGAAGCCGCCCTCCTCGGTCGTGCCGATCACCGTGCCGCGGCGCTGCATCACGGTCTTCAGCGCCGAGCCCTGGAACTCGGCCGGACCCTCGACGGCGAGCTTCATCACGGGCTCGAGGATGATCGGCTTCGCCTGCGCGTAGCACGAGCGGAACGCGCCGCGCGCCGCGGCCTGGAACGCCATCTCCGAGGAGTCGACCGAGTGCGCCTGGCCGTCGTTCACCACGACGCGCATCCCGATCACCGGGAAGCCGATGAGCCGGCCCTTCTCGAGCGAGCTGCGGAACCCCTTCTCGACGGCCGGGATGTACTCGGTCGGGATCGAGCCGCCGCGCACCTCGTTCACGAACTCGAAGGCGCGGTCGTCGCCCTCGGGAAGCGGCTCGATGTAGCCGGCCACCTTGCCGTACTGGCCCGAGCCGCCGGTCTGCTTCTTGTGGACGTAGTTGAACTCCGCGCGCTGGGAGATCGCCTCCCGGTAGGCCACCTGGGGCGCACCGGTCTGCACCTCGACCTTGTACTCGCGCCGCATGCGCTCGATGTACACGTCGAGGTGCAGCTCGCCCATGCCCGAGATCACCGTCTCGTTGCTTTCGGGGTCGACGTGCGAGCGGAAGGTCGGGTCCTCGCGCACGAAGCGCCCGAGCGCCTTGGCGAGGTTGTCCTGCGCCTTGTTGTCCTTGCACTTGATCGCGATCGAGACGACCGGGTCGGGCACGTGCATCGAGCTCATCGCGACCTCGATGGAGCCGTCCGTGAAGGTGTCGCCCGAGGCGCACTCGATGCCGAACAGCGCGACGATGTCGCCCGCCGAGGCCGACTCGATGTCCTCCATCTCGTCGGCGTGCATGCGCACCAGCCGGCCCACCTTGTGGCGGCGCTGGGTGCGGCTGTTCACGATGTTCAGGCCCTTGGCGAGCGTGCCCTGGTACACGCGCGTGTAGGTGAGCTGCCCGTAGCGGCCCTCTTCGAGCTTGAACGCGAGCGACACCAGCGGCTTCTGGGGGTCCGCCGAGAGGGCGATCGGCGCCTCGTCGTTGGTGAGGTCGACGGCGGTGTTCTCGACGTCGGTCGGGCACGGGAGGTAGCGCACCACGCCGTCGAGCAGGAGCTGCACGCCCTTGTTCTTGTAGGCGGAGCCCATGAACACGGGGGTCAGCTCGCGCGACAGCGTCCCGCGCCGCACCGCCTGGTGGATCAGATCCTCGGTGACGCGCTCCTCGAGGATCGCCTCGGTGAGCTCGTCGGAGAACATCGACACCGCGTCCAGCATCGCCTCGCGGGCGGTCTCGGCCTCGCTCCGCATCGCGTCCGGGATCGGGCCGCGCACCACGTGCTCGCCGCTGTCGCCCTCGAAGTGGACCGCCTCCATCGCGACCAGGTCGATCACGCCCTCGTGGGCGGCCTCGACGCCGATCGGGAGCTGCATCAGCACCGCGTTGTGCCCGAGCTTCTCGCGAAGCTGCTCGGCCACCCGGCGCGGGTTGGCGCCGGAGCGGTCGAGTTTGTTGATGAACGCCAGCCGCGGGACCTTGTAGCGGCGCATCTGGCGGTCGACGGTGAGCGACTGCGACTGCACCCCCGCCACGCCGCAGAGCACCAGGATCGCGCCGTCGAGCACCCGCAGCGCGCGCTCGACCTCGATCGTGAAGTCGACGTGGCCGGGCGTGTCGATGATGTTGACGTGGTGCTCGTTCCAGACCGTGTAGGTGGCGGCGGACTGGATCGTGATCCCACGCTCGCGCTCGAGCTCCATGAAGTCCATGGTGGCCCCGGCGCCGTCCTTCCCCTTCACCTCGCTGATGCGGTGGATGCGCTTCGTGTAGAAGAGGATCCGCTCGGTGAGCGTGGTCTTGCCCGAGTCGATGTGGGCGCTGATCCCGATGTTGCGGATGCGATCGAGGTCGGTCTGCATGGCGACGGGACTCTTGCTGGGGGTGCCAGAGGGAGCGCGGACCTTAGCGAAGCCGCCGGCCGGCTTCGAGCCCGGCCTCCGCGGCGGGCTGCTTGGCCCCGTCCCCCACCCGCAGCCGGCCGATCGAGAGCCGGCCACCGCGCGCCGCGACGAGGAGGCGCCCCTCGCGCAGACCGAGCACGGTGCCGGGCGGCTCCGGACCTGCAGCAGAGGACGAGCCCGGCGCCGCGCGCTCGAGGCGCCCGTCGAACAGGCGCACCGGAACGTCTCCGAGGAGGGCGTGCGCGCCCGGCTGCGGGTCGCAGCCCCGGATCCGCCGATCGATCTCCTCCGCCGGCCGCTCCCAGTCGATGCGCGCCACCTCGTCCGTCACCAGGCCCTGGAAGCTCGCGCCCGCCTCGTCCTGCGCACGCGGCCGGGCGCGGCCGCGGTCGACGGCCTCCACCGCCTCGAGCATCGCCGTGACGCCCAGCGGGTAGAGCTTCTGGAAGTAGAGCGTCGCGGCGTTGTCGGTGTCCTCGATGCGGACGCCGGCCCGCTGCACCACGATCGGGCCCGTGTCGACCCCGGCGTCGGGGCGGAAGACGGTGACGCCCGTCTCGCGCTCGCCGAGGATGATCTGCCAGGGGATCGCGGCGCCCCCGCGGTAGCGCGGCAGCAGCGACGGGTGGAAGCAGAGCGACCCGAGCGGCGGCGCCTCGACGATCTCGGGCGGCAGGATCACCGTGGTGTACGGCATCACGTTCAGCTCGGCGCCGAGCGCGCGGTACTCGTCGACGCGCTCCGGAATCGCGCGGCCCTGGCGGCGGAACGCCCTGGCGCGCACGGTGCGGAGCCCGCGCTTCGCGGCCTCCTCCGCGAGCGGATCGGTCCGCCCGGGCGCGTCGGGAGGAACGTAGACGGCCGCCATCTCGTGCCCGGCGTCGAGGAGGCCGACCAGCACGTCCCGCGCGAAGGCGGCCTGCCCGAAGAGCGCGATGCGTCGCGGCATCGGCCTACCCTACCGGCTCCTCACGGCGTGCGCGAGCGATCGCCGACGCGACCGTGCGCGCGCGCGGGCACCCCGTGGACCAGCGTGTGGTCGGGGACGTCGCGGTTCACCAGCGAGCGCGCGCCGACCACCGCGTGCGAGCCGAGGTGCACGCCGCGGAGCACCGTCGAGTCGGAGGTGATCCACACGTGGTCGCCGAGCGTGATGGGAGCGCCGCGCTCCCGGTGCTCGTCGTCGAGGTCGTGCTGGTCCGAATCGATGAGCCGGCATCCGGGGCCGATCCACGCCCGGCGCCCGCACAGGATCCCGTGCTTCGCGGAGAGATGGCAGCCGCTGATCCAGCTGTCGGGGCCCAGCACCAGCTTCGCGCCCGCGAAGACCGCGATGTAGATCGGCGCCTGCTCGGTCCGCAGCCAGGTGCGGTCGCCGATCTCGAGGCTCGCGCCGGGCCCGACCAGCATCGTCACCGCGCGCGGGGTGCGCTCGGTCGCGACGTGCGCGCCGATCTTGAGCACGGCACCCGGCCCCATCTCGATGCGCGCGACGGCGAAGTTCGTGCTCGCAGTGGGATCGAGCTGGAAGCCCGGGTGCTCGGCGGCGAGGCGGCGCAAGCGGCGGCGATCGCGGTGCTGGATCGCGCGGAGCAGCCAGCGGACGTGAGGCCGGGGCCCGGAGGGCGTGGGCTAGCTCCCGCCGCCGGCGTCCGGCCCCCCCTGCCCTTCGCGCAGGCGGAAGGTCACGAAGCCGTGGGTCGGGTCGTAGGGCGAGAGGCCGACTTGCACGCGGTCGCCCGGGATCACGCGGATCCGGAAGCGGCGCATGCGCCCGGAGAGCTGCGCCGTCACCGTCTGGCCGGAGTCGAGCGCGACCTGGTAGCGGCCACCGCCGAGGATCTTCTCGACGGTACCGGTCGCCTGGATCAGATCGTCGCGTGCCACGGGTGGTAAACGTCCCTCCGGCTCGGTCGAGCCGCGAGGGTTTAGCACGACTTCCGGGGACTCTACAGAGCGGGCGGACGGAGCTTCGAGCGGTCCCTACACCGCCGGCGCGCGCTCGCGAGCGCGAGGACGACCCCGGCCGCTCCGCTCGCGGGCGCGACTTCCGGCTCGGGGACCGGAACCAGGATGTCGCTGCCCGCGATCTCGAACACGGTGCCGCAGCCTCCCCCACACCTTGCGCTCGGCGCGCCGCCCGAATAGGTCGTGCCGTAGAAGTTGCCGTCGCTCGCCTGGATGAGCGGCCTCGGGCTGTATCCGCCGCCGTTCAGCGACGAGAACGAGAAGAGCACGTCGACGGTGCCGCTCGGCCGAAGCCGGAACACCGTGCCGAGGCCGGACGCGCCCCCGCTGCTCGACGTGCCGTAGAAGTTTCCGTCGCTGGCCGGCACGAGTCCCGTCGGAGGGCTCCCCTCTGCGTAGTCGAACGAGTGGAGGCTCTCGAAGCCGCTGCCGTCCTCGCGGATCCGAAACGCCGTGCCGGAGCTGTGGTCGCCGCCGAGGCTCGTGGTGCCGTAGAGGTAGCCGCCGGGGCCCTTCACAAGCGTCGAGTTGGGGCCGGAGCCGTCGGTGCCGTGGAACGTGTGGAGCGTCACCACGCCCGCGACGCCCGGCGTGTAGCGGAACACGGTGCCGGCGGCACCAAAGGGCGGCGTCTGCCCCAATTGGGAGGTGGTTCCGTACAGGGCGCCGTCGTCGCCGAGCAGCAGCGCGCCCTCCGGAGTGGTCCCGTCCTCGGCGGGCTCCAGGCCGCCGCTGAAGGAGTGCACGAGCGTGTAGCCACCTCCCGTGTCGATCCGGTAGAGCGTGCCCGCGTTGAAGTCTCCGCCGTCGGTGGTCGTGCCGTAGAGGTTGCCGTCGCCGCCCTCGGCCAGCGTGGCATCCGGGTGGCCGCCGTCGTCGCCGACGAGGGTGCCCAGGAAGCCGTGGAGGTTCGTGAAGTCGCCGGTCGAGGAGAGCTGGAAGACGTTGCCGTCGAAGGCGCCGCTGCCGCGCGTCGTGCCGAAGAGGGTGCCGTCGTCGAGCCGCAGGACGCCGGCGTAGGGCTCGTCACCGGTCACCTGGAAGTCGAAGGTGAAGAGCGTCGTGACGCTGCCGTCGGTCGTCATCCGGAACACGGTCCCCGCCGGGTCGTTCACGCCCACTCCGCCTCCACCCTGCTGCGTCGTGCCGTAGAGATACCCGTCGCCTCCGTCGACCAGCGCGGCGTTCGGCGCCATGCCGTCGTCGCGGTCGAACGAGTGCACGATGGTGACCGGGACGTCCGCCGACAGGGGTGCGCCACCGAAGAGAATCACGAGGAGAACCAGGCAGGGGGTCAGACGGATCGGGACGGGTCGCTTCACGGGGAATCCTCGCTCCGGTGCTCGACACAAGGGCCGGTACCGTACGCGGGGCCGAAGCGCCGGGTCAAGCGAGATCGGGCGCCGGCCGACCAGGCGGGCCGCGGATCCCCCCGGACGGCTGGCGAGACCGGTCCGGCCCGGTACCCTCGCTCGCCCGTCGACTGGCCGGAGCCGGAGAGGTGGCAGAGCCTGGTCGAATGCGCCTGACTCGAAATCAGGTGTACCCGTAAGGGTACCGGGGGTTCGAATCCCTCCCTCTCCGCCACCCGTCCGCCCGACGTCCCCCAGCGGAGTTCCGATGCGCGACTTTCGCGGCCGGCGCGCGCTGGTGACCGGCGGCTCGAGCGGGATCGGGAAGGCCGTCGCGAGCGCGCTCGCGCGGCGCGGCGCCCACGTCGCGATCGCGGCGCGCAATCCCGCGCGCCTCGCGGCCGCGCAGGCCGAGATCGCGTCGGCCGCGACCGGCGGGGCGGTGGTGCACGCGGTCGCGATGGACGTCGCCGACCGCTCCCAGGCGGCGGAAGGCGTGCGCGCTGCGCAGGCGGCCCTCGGCGGGCTCGACCTCCTCGTCGCGAACGCCGGGATCCCCTGCGCGAAGCGCTTCGAGGACATCACCGACGCCGAGCTCGAGCGGGTGATGGCGGTCAACTTCTTCGGCGTCGTCCACGTCGTGCGGGCGGCGCTCCCCGCGCTTCGGGAGCGGCGCGACGGCCACGTCGCGGTGGTCTCGTCGCTCGCCGGGCTGATCTCGATCTACGGCTACACCGCCTATGGGGCGAGCAAGTTCGCCCTGACCGGCTTCGCGGAGGCTCTGCGCCAGGAGGTCCGGCGCGACGGAATCGGCGTCTCCGTGCTCTACCCGCCCGACGTCGACACGCCCCAGCTCGCCGAGGAGAACCTCACCAAGCCCGCGGAGACGCGAGCCGTGGCGGGCAATACCCGGATCCTGGCGCCGGAGGCCGTTGCGGAGAGCCTGCTCGCCGGCATCGCGCGCGGCCGCTTCCGGATCATCCCCGGCGCGGAGGGTCGGGTCGCCGACCTGGCCGCCCGCCTGGCGCCCGGCCTGGTGCGCTGGATCGTCGATCGACAGCTCTCGCGCGCGGAGAAGGCCCCGCAGGCCGGGCGGGCTTGATCTCCGCCCGCCGAGGCGGTAACCCCTTCTCCACCACCGAGCCCCCCAAGGGACGGCCCGCCTCATGGACCCTTCCGAGCAACCTTCACCTTCCGAGCAGTCCGACGTCTTCGCCAAATGCCTCGAGTACCAGGTCACCACCCTGGCGCGCGAGGCCGGCTTCTATCCCTACTACCGGGTGCTCTCCTCGGCCCAGGACCCGGAGGTCGTGATCGACGGGCGCAAGGTCGTGATGCTCGGGTCGAACAACTACCTGGGCCTCGCGAACCACCCCGCCGTGAAGGCGGCGGCCGCCGCGGCCCTCGAGCGCTTCGGCACCGGGTGCGCCGGCTCGCGCCTGCTCAACGGGACGCTCGAGGTCCACGTCGCGCTCGAGGAGCGCCTCGCGTCGTTCGCGCGCCGCCAGGCCGCCATCACCTTCGCGACCGGCTTCCAGGTGAACCTCGGCGTGCTCTCGTGCCTGCTCGGCCGACACGACCAAGTGTTCTTAGACGGGCTCGACCACGCCTGCATCATCGACGGCGCGCGGCTCGGGTTCGGCAAGATCTTCAAGTACCGGCACAACGACATGAGCGACCTCGCTCGCAAGCTCGCTGCGGCGCCCGCCGGGCGCGGCAAGCTGATCGCGGTCGACGGCGTCTTCTCGATGGAGGGCGATCTCGCCGCGCTGCCCGAGATCGTCGCGCTGAAGCGCCGCCACGGGGCGCGCCTGATGGTCGACGACGCGCACGGGCTCGGCGTGCTCGGCGAGCATGGCCGCGGCACCGCGGAGCACTTCGGTCTCGAGCACGAGGTCGATCTCGTGATGGGGACGTTCTCGAAGTCGCTCGCCACGGTGGGCGGCTTCGTCGCGGGCGACGCGCCGGTGATCGAGTTCATCCGCCACCACGCGCGGAGCGCGATCTTCTCGGCGGCGCTGCCGCCCGCGTCCGCCGCCGCCGCGCTCGCCGCCCTCGACATCGTCGAGAACGAGCCCGAGCGGCGCAAGCAGCTCTGGGAGAACACCGCCTATCTGAAGCGCGGGCTCGTCGGCCTCGGCTTCGACACGGGCGCCTCGGAGTCGCCGGTGATCCCGGTCGTGATCGGCGAGGACCGCACCGCCTTCGAGATGGTGGTGCGCTTGCAGGAGGAGGGCGTCTTCGCGAATCCGGTGATCACGCCCGCGGTGCCGCCCGGCCGCGCCATGATCCGCACCTCGCTGATGGCGACCCACCGGCGCGACCACCTCGACCGCGCGCTCGACGGGCTCGGCCGCGTCGGCCGCGCGCTCGGCGTGATCTAGCGCACCGCGCCCCGGCGCAGGGACGGCTCGCCGACGCGCAACGCGCGCGCAGTGCCTGCGCGCCGTCATGCGCCCGCTCAACCCGAAGCCGTCGGCTGCCGATGCAGGCGGGAACCCGAGCGAGGCACGAGATGAGGAAGACTCCCCGACTGCTGGTGACGTGTACGCGCTGCCACCGCCTGCATCGCATGCGCGACTTCGACTGCGTCCACCCGATGTGCCCGCGCTGCACGCTGCCGCGGGCCTCGGCCCGGGCGCGCGCGAGACGCGTGCTGGCCCGCGGCGCCGTGCGCTGAGCGCGGCCCGCGCGACCGCCGTCAGGCGGTGCGCGCCCCCGTCTGCACCAGCCTCTCCTCCACGCCGCGCAGCCGCTCCGTCAGCACGCGGAAGAGGTCGAAGGCGAGATCCGGCATCTCGTGCACCAGCTCGCGCAGCCGCGGGCCGGCCAGCACGAGCACGCGCACGTGGCTCGTCGCGACGATGGTCGCGCTGCGCAGCCCGCCGTCGAGCACCGCCATCTCGCCGACGTACGAGCCGGGGCCGAGCCGGTTCAGGTGCTCCTCCGCGGGGGTTCCGGCGCCCTTCACGACGTCCACCTCGCCCTCGACCAGCAGGTAGAGGTCATCGCCCGGCTCGCCCTCGCGCATCATCACCTCGCCCTTCACGTACTCGGCGTCGGTCGTGATGCGCTCGATCGCCTGCAGGCGCTCGAGCGAGAGCCCGGCGAACAGCGAGACCTGTCGCAACGACAGCAGGCGTTCCATGGTGCTCTCCCGCGCGGCCGTCTCGGCCGACGATTCTGCCGCGTCGCCGAGGGCGAGGCGAACCCACGGCGAGCCGAGCTTCCGCGCGCGCGCCAGCGCCTCCGTCTCGTCGCGGGGCGGCTCGGCGACGCTCCGCAGCGACGCGAGCTTCTCCTCGACCGGGATCCGCTCGAGCAGCAGCACCAGCACGCGCGACGCCTCGCGGTCGCCGAGGTGGGAGATCACCTCGAGCGCGTCCGCCGTGCCGCGGCCGCCGGCGAAGCGCAGCGCGCGGTCGACGCTGCGCACCACGCGCTCGTCCTCGAGGCGCGCCAGCGCGCGGAACGCGATGCGCAGCGAGCGGGCGAAGTCGTCGACGCAGGCCAGATGGAGGAAGCCGTGCGCTCCACCGGCGGGGAGCGCACGCGCGAGGAGCAGCGACTCCCACGCCTCCCGCACGCGCGCGGCGTACTCGGCCCGGAGGCGGACGCGGGCGCGCGGGGTGCCGGACGCGCCGAGCACGCGCAGCGCGGCGCGCACGGCGGACTCCTCGGGCGCCGCGAGCTGCTCGCTGGCCGCCGCCACACCGGCCTCCCCGCGCGCCGCGAGCGCGAGCACCGCCTCGGTGCGCACGTCGCGCGCGCCGTCGCGCAGCGCGTGCGCGAGCGCGGGCTCGAGCCCGTCGCCCCCCCGCCGCGCGAGCACGCGGAGCGCGGCGCGGCGCACGGATGCGTCCGGGTCGGCGACCAGGCTGCCGAGCTCGTCGAGCCCGAGGCGCGCGGGCCGCCCCTGCGCGAGGGCCGCGAGCGCCGCGGCGCGGAGCCGCGGGTCCGGATCGGAGAGGCGCGCGGCCACCCCCTCCGACAGCGCCTCGCCCTGCACCACGCGTTCGTCGGCGAGCGCGCGCAGCGCCGCCAGCGCCGTCTCCGGTTCCGGCGCCTCGAGCATCGAGGCCAGCGTGGCGGCCCCGGCCGCACCGAGTCGGCGCGCCGCCTCGGCGCGTACGTCTGCGTCGGCATCCGCGAGGCGCGCGCGCAGCGGCGCCTCGAGCTCGGCGAGCGCCGCGTCCGGCAGCGCGCGGGCCGCGGCGCAGCGCACCCCCGGATCCGGGTCCTCGAGACCGGAGCGCCACGTCGCGGTGTCGGACGCGTCCGCCTCCGCGAGCGCCTCGAGGCAGGCGGCGCGCATCCTCGGGCTCGGGTGCGCGAGGGCGGCGCGCACCGGCTCCGCGAGGCCGTGCTCGACCAGGAGCGGAGGCAGCGCGAGCAGGGCGCCGCTCGGCGCCGCCTCCTCCTCGCGCACGAGGCGCTCGAAGATCGCCGCGAGCTGGGCGACCTCGCCGGCGCCGATCTCGTGCTGGAGCTCGCGCAGGTCGAGACGCCCCGCGCGCAGCTCGGTCGCCAGCGCGTTGAGGTAGGCGCGGCGCACGCGGAGGTTGGCGAAGCCGTAGACCACCGCCAGCGCGGCGCCCGCCGCGCAGAGCTCGCGGGTATCGAGGCCACGCGCGGCGAGCAGGGCGAGGCCCGCCAGCGACATGCCCGAGTAGATCACGATCCCTTCGAGGAAGGCGCGCACGCGCGCTCGGAAGCGCTGCGGGAGTGCGTTGTACGAGAGGTTGCGGATCGGGCCGGAGAGCGCGTTGTCGAGCAGCTCGCGATTGGCGCGCGCGGCGACGCCGGCAGGCAGTCGATAGCTGGCGAACAGCCCGCCGAAGGCGAGCACCGAGAGGCCGGGATGAACGAGGTTCGCCGTCGGCACGCCGACGCGGCGGATCAGGACCGGCGTCACCGCCACCTCGACCGCCATCTCGACCAGATTCGAGAAGAACAGGTAGTTGCCCACGAAGCGGCCGAGCGCCGCCTCGTCGGGGAACGCGCGTTGGAACACGTCCAGGTAGAGGTATTGCATGACGAACATCGCCAGCACCATGGCCAGCGCCGAGACCACGAGCCAGCGGCCGAGCGGCGAGCGCCGTACGTAGCGCACGGCGGCGCTCATCCCGGCGACGGAGGCCTCGTCCGCCTCGCCCGGCGAGAGCGAGCGCCAGCGCGGGAAGCGCGAGCGCCCGGCGATCACGAAAACGGCCGTCGCAGCCAGCCCGACGGTCCACGCGCCGAGCACTGCTTCGGTCGACCAGGCGTCGTTCACGACGCCCGCCAGCGCACCGCCGGCTGCGCTGCCGAGGCTCATCCCGACCGCGAAGCTCGGAACCAGTCGCTTCGCCGCCAGCGTGTCGAAGAAGTCGCCGGCGAAGCTCCAGAAGTGGCTTACGAGCACGGCCTGCGCCGCGTAGTAGAGACACTGCAGCGCCGGCAGCGCCGCGGTGTAGCCGGCGCGCAGCGCGACCCACGCAGCGGCGACACCGGCGGCGAAGACCAGCAGCACCTCGATGAAGACCCGGTCGTTGCGCTGCCGACCCACGCGAAGCGCGTACAGGAACGACGCGAGCACGGTCACCGCCGAGGCGAGCACCCAGGTCAGGGGCAGGTGCTGCGAGCCGAGACGGGCCAGGAAGAGCGTGTCGGCGGCCGCCTGCCCTGCCGTCTGCGCCATCCCCAGGAGCACGCCGAGCCCGAGGAAGAAGGCAAAGCGACCGCGTTCCTGGGTGCGGACCGCCGAGAGCCAGCGCCACATCAGCGCGCCGCCCCGCCGGTCCCCGGTGTCGCTCGTCTGGCTCGCCCGCTCATGCCCCCCCGCGCCCGACCCTTATACCAGCGCTTCGACTATCGTGGGATCGTGAGCGACGCCGAGAGCCTGCGCTTCGAGCCCGCCGCCTGCGCCGGCCTGCTGGCCATGCACGCCGCCGGCCTCGCGGTGCTGGCCACGGGCGTCTCGCCGGCCGCCCTGGCGGTGGCGGCGGCCCTCGGGGTGGTGCGGGCCTTCGGGCTCACGGCCGGCTATCACCGCTACTTCGCGCACCGCGCCTTCCGCACCAGCCGCGCCGGCCAGCTCCTGCTGGCCGGTCTCGGCGCGAGCGCGGCGCAGCTCGGCCCGCTCTGGTGGGCCGGTCACCACCGGCGTCACCACCAGCACTCGGACCGCCCGGGAGACGTCCACTCGCCCAGGCAGGGACTACTCTGGGCGCACTTCGGCTGGCTCCTGTCGAGCCGCTACGCGTCCGCCGACCTCGCCGCGATCCGCGACTTCGCCCGCTTCCCCGAGCTGCGCGCGCTCGACCGCTGGCACTTCCTCCCGCCCGTGGCGCTCGCCGGCGCCTGCTACGCGCTGGGCGCCTGGCTCGGCGCCGCGCACGGCACCTCCGGCCCGCAGATGCTCGTGGTCGGATTCGTGTGGAGCACGCTCGCGCTCTACCACGTGACCTTCGCGGTCAACTCGCTCGGCCATCGCTTCGGTGCCCGCCGCTTCGACGCCGGCGACGAGAGCCGCAACAGCGGCTGGCTCGCGCTGGTGACGCTCGGCGACGGCTGGCACAACAACCATCACCGCTTCCCGCGCTCGGCACGCCACGGCCTGACGTGGCGGGAGCCGGACCCGACGTGGTGGGGCCTCCGCGCGCTCGCCGCGGTCGGGCTGGTGTGGGACCTCCGCCCGCCCCCGGCGGAGGCCTATGCGGCGGTGCGCGCGACCCGGCGCGCCAGTCGGCCCTTCAGCCATCGCGCGGCGAGCACCAGGCCGACGCTCGCCGCACACGCGAAGCCGAACAGGTCGCCGACCCGCGCGTAGGGCGAGAGCGCGCGGTACGGCCGCAGCTCGCCGAGCACCACCTCGCGGCTCATCGGCGGCGTCTGCACCTGGACGCCGCCCCAGGGATCGACGATGGCCGACGGGCCCGACGTGGAGGCGCGCACCAGGAAGCGGCGCTCCTCGACGGCGCGGAGCTTCACGATGTCGAACATCAGCTCGGCCCACTTGGGGTCGCGGATCCACGAGTCGTTGGACGGGCTCACCAGGTACTCGGCGCCCTCGAGGACGCGGCGGCGCGCCACCTCGGGAAGCATCGCCTCGTTGCAGACCAGCACGCCCGCGAGCCCCGCGCGGGTCTCGAGGGGCGGGTCGCCGGCTCCCGGCTCGAACACGCGCACCCGCTCGAAGCGGCGGCGCAGGAAGTCGACGCGGAACGGGAAGTGCTCCGAGAAGGGCACCAGGTACTGCTTGTCGTAGCGGCCGGTGATGCGCCCGTCGGGGTCGACGGCAAACACCGTGTTGTAGTAGATCCCCTCGCGCCCCGGGTCGGCGCGCGGCCCGCCCACCACGAGCTCGAGCGGTCCCCGCGCCAGCTCGCGCGTGATGGCGCGCTGGAAGAGCGGCTCCTGCTCGAGGAAGAACGTGAGCGCAGCCTCGGGCCAGAAGGCGATCGCGGGGCGCCCGCGCTGGAGCGCCTCTCGCGTCAGCGCGAGGTAGACCTCGAGGTTGCGCCCGTAGAGGTCGGAGCGCCACACCGAGCCGACGTCGACGTCGCCCTGCACGATCGCGATCGACACTGGGGCGGCCGCGGCGAGGTCGCGGTCGCGCGCGCGCAGCGCCAGCTCGCCGAACCCGAGGAGGCCGGCCGCCGGGACACAGGCGAGCGCCAGGGCGGCCCCGGCGCGCCGGAGCGGCTCGCGGGCGCGCACCGCCAGCGCCAGCTCGGCGAGCCCCGCGTTCACCGCGACCAGCGCGAAGCTGATGCCGTATACGCCGGTCGCACAGGCGATCTGCACCAGGAGCGCCGAGCCCGCCTGCGAGTAGGCGGCGAGCGCCCAGGGGTTGCCGACGAAGAAGCGCGTTCCGGTGAGCAGCCGCCCGCGCGCCAGCTCGGCGGCTACCCAGGCCGCAGCGGCGAGCCACGGAAGCCACACCGATCTGCGTCGGGACAGCGCCCGATACACGGGGCCGAACGCCATGTAGTAGATCGATCCGGTCAGCGTCCACACCCCGACGGCGAAGAGCCGGCTCGTGAGCGCCGGCTGCAGGAAGTAGCTCTGCACCGCGGCGGGGAGCGCGTCGGCCACGAACGACGAGGCGAAGACCGGCCAGAACCAGCACAGGAAGAGCGCCGCGCCGGGTCCGACGGCGCGCAGCGCCAGCAGGAAGGGCGCGAGCGCGAACCACGCGAGCCCGCTCCACCGCGTCGGCGGGAAGGCCAGCGCGTAGGCGAACGCGGAGAGCGCCGTCGCGGCGAGGGCCGCGGCCCGCTTCACCGCCTGGCGAGCTCGTCGAGCCGCGCCAGGTCGTGGACGAGCTCGTGCGCCGCGTAGATCTCGCGCGCCTGCGCGCGCCAGCCCTCGGCGTCCCGATCGAGGATGCGCACCCCGGGTCGTCCTTCCGCGAGCCGCCGCGCCAACTCGCCGGCCGTTCGCCCGAGGTCGGGTGCGGTGCCGAGGCGCTCCGCCTCCCGGATGCTGCGCACCCACCAGCGGAACGCCGCCTTGTGGCGCCCGCGGTACCACGCGAGCCGTCCGGTGAGCCGATACACCTCGGGGCGTCGGGCGGCGACCATGGCGACAGCGCCGAGCGCGTCGCGCGCGCTGCGGCGCGCACGGCGGCGATAGGCGCGGATGCGCTCACGGTCCCCCGCCTCGATCGCGGCCTCGAGCTGCTGCATCTCGACGAACAGGCGGGCGCCTGCGTAGAGCGAGAGGTGGAGCGGCGGCAGCCGTCCCGCGCGGGCGCGCAGCTCGGCCGCGCGCGTCAGCATCTCCTCGGCCGCCTCGGGCTCGCCCGCGAGCTGGCGCACCCGGGCGAGCGCGCCGAGGGCGAAGAGCTTGAAGCCCGGCTCCTCGTGCTCCTGGTAGTAGCGCTCGGCCGCGAGCCGGGCGGGCGCGACCTCGCGGCGCGCCAGGTGGAGCAGCGTGGTGCCGGCCTGGTACGCCGCGCTGGCGACGTCGTGCCGATAGCGCTCGGCGAACTCCGAGAGCTCGCGCAGCCGCCCGCTCGCGGCGGCAAAGTCGCCGCGGTCGATGCACCGCTCGCAGTGCAGGTCGAGGTAGGTCTGCACCTCCCAGAGGCGGCCGTAGCGGAGCCCCTCGTGGAGCGTCGCCTCGTCGATGTCGTGCTCGGGCGACCAGTCTCCCTCGAGGTAGTGGTGGATCCAGCTCATCAGCAGGTAGTAGAGGCGGAGCTCCTGCACGTCGCCGCCCTCGACCACCGCGCGCGCGCGCGCCAGCACCCGGCGCGCGAGCGCGAACGACACGCCGCCGTACGAGAAGATCCCGATGGCCCCGGCGTAGACGGCGCCGGCGTCGGGGATCGAGGCCGGATCGACGCGGTCCAGGAGCCGCATCGTGGCGAGCGTGTCGAACACGAACTCGGGGGCGGTGGTGGTCTGCGCGAGCCCGCGCCGGAAGCGGATGTCGATGCGCTCGCGCTGCTCCGGCGTGGCTGGCTTGCGTCGCTTCGTCCCGAGTCCGTACAGGCTCAGGCACACGGCCGCGAGGTCGAGCGCGAAGCCGCGGTAGAGCGCGGCGCGGCCGCGCGGGCGCCCTGCCGGATCGCCGAGGTGTGCGAGCGCGGCGCTGAAGTGCTCGACGGCCTTGCCCAGCTCGCCGCGGTTCATGAACGCCGTCGCGATGCTCTTCTCGAGCTGGGCCTTCTTGGCCGGATCGCCGCCCTCTCCGTGGAGCTGAAAGTAGAACTCCGCCGCCAGCCGGAAGAAGTTGAGCGCCTCGTTGGAGGCGGCCGACCGGGCCGCCTCGTCGCCGGCGCGGAACAGGTACTCCTCCGCGCGCTCGAGGTCGCGGCCGCGCCCGTAGTGATACGCCAGCATGGCGTAGTAGCCGGGCGCCCGATCCGTGAGCCAGATCTCGATCGCCTCGGCGACCTTGCGGTGCAGCTCCTCGCGGCGGCCGCGCAGGATGGTGTCGTACACCACCTCTTGGATCAGCGGATGCTTGAAGCGGTACTCCTGGCCGTCGGCGGCGCCCGAGACCGGGGCCACCAGGCCGGCCGCATCGAGCTCCGGCAGGAGCTCGTGCAGGCTGTTCTTCTCGACCACCTCGGCGAGCACCGGGACGAAGAAGCTGCCGCCGATCACCGCGGCCACCTCGAGCACGCGGCGGCGCCGCGCCTCGAGCCGGTCGAGGCGCGCCATGATCACCTCCTGCACGGTGCCGGGGATCACGGCCTTGTGGATGCGCGCGGTGGCGAAGAGCTTTCCGTCGCGCGCCTCGACGGCGCCGTCGTCGATCAGGGAGCGGACCACCTCCTCGGCGAAGAACGGGTTGCCGGCCACCTTGTCGAGGATCGCGTGGCGCGTGGCCAGCGGGATCTCGCCGCCGCGGAACAGGTTGTCGACGAGCCGGCTCACGTCGTCCGCACCGAGCGGCTCGAGCGCGAGCGCGGTGTGGTCGGCGGCGCGCGTGCGCCGCACCAGCTCGAGGACGCGATCGGAAGTGTTCGCGTGGTGCGGGCGGAAGGCCAGCACGAAGAGCGCCGGCTCGACCTCGCCGGGGCGCAGCAGCACCTCGAGCAGCTCGATCGAGCTCTGGTCCGCCCAGTGCAGGTCGTCGAAGACGATCGCGAGCGGGCGCTGCGCGGCGAGCCGCTCGAGCACCCGATCGACGCTGCGGTGGATCAGCGTCTCGAGCGCCTCGCCCTGGATCGCCTCGACGCGGCGGCGCTCCTCGGCGCGGAGCCGCACGTTCATCAGCGTCGCCAGGAACGGAAGGCGCTCGGCCGTCTCCTCCGGACCGAGCAGCTCGCCGAGCGCCGCCTCGAGCTTGCCGAGCGCGGCGTCGCCGTCCTCGGGTCCGATGCCCGCCCAGCCGCGCAGCATGTCGACGAAGGGGTGGAAGCGGAGGTTCTGGCCGATCGAGAGCGAGCGGCCCTCGAGCCAGGTCACGCCGGCCGCCTCCGCCGCGCGCGCCGCCTCGGCGAGCAGCCGCGACTTCCCGAGGCCCGCGTCGGCCACCACGCTCACGACGCCGCCGCGCCGAGCCACCAGATCGGCGGAGCGCTGTGCGAGCGCAGCGAGCTCCTCCTCGCGGCCGACCAGCTCGGAGGAGATGTCGCGCGTGCCGGCGCGCGGCTTGTAGATGCGCTCCTCGGCCGACAGCAGCTCGTAGACCGCGATGCGCTCCTGCTTGCCCTTGAGAGCCACCGGCTCGAGCCCGCGGTACTCGAACTCCTCCTTGGTGCAGCGCCAGGTCTCGGGCCCGACCCAGACCTCGCCCCGGGGTGCCAGATCCTTGAGCCGCGACGCCACGTTCACGACGTCGCCGAAAACGGGGAGCTCGGAGGTGGCGGTCCCCTTCGCGGGGTCCGCAATCACCGAGCCGGTGTTGATCCCGCTGTGCACGTCGAGGGGCCGCTTCGCCCCGTGCCGCCGCGACACCTCGCGGACGGCCTTGCGCATCTCGAGCGCCGCGTTGACCGCGGCGCGCGGCGCGTTCTCGATCGCGACGGGCGCCCCGAACACGGCGACCACGCAGTCGCCCACGTGCTTCTCGACCCGGCCGCCGTGCTTCTCGGCGATCCCGTCGAGCACGCGCAGGCACTCGCTCACGATCTCGTACGCCTCTTCGTCGCCGGCCTCCTCGACGAGCGTGGTGAAGCCCGTGATGTCGGCGAACAGCACCGTGGCGCGGCGCCGCTCGGTCTCGCGCTCGGCTCGGGACTCCGGGGGCATGCCGTCTCGATTGTATCTCCCTCGGGGACGGATTGCGTACCGCCCTCGCGGGTTTGCCCCTCCCCACCCCGACCACTACCTTGGCCCTGCCGTGCGCTGCGCCGAGGGGTGATCGCAGGGTCCCGTTCGGGCTCGGAGCCTCGTGAACCCCGTCAGGCCCGGAAGGGAGCAGCGGTAGCGGGGGTCCGGCGGCGAGCGGGGGCGCCCTGCGATCTTCCCTCGGCGCAGCGCGTGGACTCCGAGGCTTCATTGATCGGGCGCAGCATCGCCGCAAGCGCCGCCCCGGCGGCGCGCGCAGCGAGCCGCAGGCGAGCGAAGTCAAAAGACGGTGAGCTATCAAGTGCTTGCGCGCAAGTGGCGGCCCCAGCGCTTCGACGAAGTGACGGGGCAGGACCACGTCACGACGGCGCTGCGCAACGCCATCGCGCAGCGCCGCGTCCCGCATGCGGTCCTGCTGGCGGGTCCGCGCGGAGTCGGCAAGACCACCATCGCGCGGCTCCTCGCGCGCTGCCTCAACTGCGAGAAGGGCCCGACGGACACGCCGTGCGGTGTCTGCTCCGCGTGCGTCGAGATCGCGGCCGGCACCTCGACCGACGTGCAGGAGATCGACGCCGCGAGCCGCACGTCGGTCGACGACGTGCGCGATCTGATCGAGTCGATCCGCTACGCGCCCTCTCCGGGCAAGCACCGCATCTACGTCGTCGACGAGGTGCACATGCTCTCGACGCCCGCCTTCAACGCGCTGCTGAAGACGCTCGAGGAGCCGCCGCCGCGCAGCCTCTTCGTGCTCGCCACCACCAACCCCGAGAAGATCCCCTTCACGGTGACCTCGCGCTGCCAGCGCTACGACCTGCGGCGGCTGCCCGCCGCCGACGTCGCTGCGCGGCTCGGGGAGGTCGCGCAGGCGGAGGGCATCGCGATCTCGGCGCGGAGCCTCCAGGCCATCGCGCGCGAGAGCCAGGGATCGCTGCGCGACGGCCTCACCCTGCTCGACCAGGTGATCGCGTCCGGCGGCACGCAGCTGGACGACGAGGGCGTGGCGCGGGTCCTCGACCTGATCGACCGCCGCGTGCTGCTCGGGATCACCGAGGCCTGCATCGCGGGCGATCCGGCGCGCGCCCTCGAGGCCTGCGGCACCGCCAGCGAGATGGGCATCGACCCCAAGCGGCTCGGCGCAGAGCTGCTCGGGCTGCTGCGCGACCTGGTGGTCCTCCGCATCGCACCCGACGCGCGCGGGCTCGTCGAGGCGAGCGATGCCGAGGTCGGGGAGCTGCGCGCGCTCGCCGAGCGCAGCGACGGCGCGCGCCTGCGCCGGATGTTCCGCGCCCTGATCCGCGAGCAGGAGGATCTCGCTTGGGCCCCCGAGCCGATGGCGGTGCTCGAGATGGCCGTTGTGCGGCTCGCGACGACCGCCGAGGGCGACGACGTCCAGGCCCTGCTCACCCGCCTCGACGCCCTCGAGCGCCGCCTCTCCGGCGGCGGCGACCCGCCCCCGCCACCTCCGGGGCAAGGAGATCGGAGCCCTCGACGACGCGCCCCCGTCACCTCCGAGGCGATCCCGCCGTCTGGAGTATCCCCGCAAGCCGCCGAAGGCGGCGCGCAGCGAGCCGAAGCCGAGCGAAGTTCATCAGGACGTGCTCCAGCTCAGCAATCGGACGACTCCCCTCCGCTCCCCGTCGTCCTCGACCGCCTGCGCGTCGTGCTGGCCGACCAGGATCGCGGGCTCGCCGCGGCGCTCGAGGGCGCGACGCTGGTCGAGCGCAGCGATCGCGCGCTGCGCATCGCCGTGCCCGAGGCCTTCGCGGCGCGCCGCCTCGAGCGACGCATCGCCGATCTCGAGGCCGTGTGCGAGCGCCTGTTCGGCCGTCCGACGCGCGTGGCGATCAGCGGACCGACCGCGGAGGAGCCGGGGGCTCGAGAGCAGGTCGACGCGGAGCGCGCGCGCCGCCGGCGCGAGGCGCTCGACCATCCCGCCGTCAACGCGGCGCTCGAGATCCTCGGCGGTGAGGTCGTCGAGATCAAGCCGGCGCCGTCGCGATGAGCGCACAGGATCTGGGCGACCTGCTGCGCCGCGCGCAGGAGATGCAGGAGCGGCTCGCCGCGCTGCAGCGCGAGCTCGCGCGCCGCACCGTCCAGGGGAGCGCCGGCGGAGGCCTGGTGGTCGTCACCGCGACCGGCGAGCTGCGCATCCTCCGCATCGAGATCGATCCGCAGCTCCTTGCGGGCAACGACCGCGAGCTGCTGCAGGACCTCGTGGCGGCCGCGGTGAACGCGGCGCTGTCCGAGGCCCAGCGCATGATGCAGGAGGAGATGCAGCGCGCCGCCGGCGGGCTGCCGATTCCGATCGGGCCGACACTCCCGCGCTGAGCCTGGCCGCAGCTCTCGCCTGCTAGCATCGCCGCGTGCGTTCCTCGCCCCCGATCGACCGCCTGGTGGCGGCGCTGCGCCGTCTGCCCGGCATCGGGGAGAAGTCGGCCGCGCGGCTCGCCTTCCATCTGCTCTCCGCACCCGACGCCCAGGTCGCCGAGCTGGGCGACGCCATCGCGCGGCTCAAGAAGGAGATCGTGCTCTGCGCGGAGTGCTTCGACCTGACCGACGCCTCGCCCTGCGCGATCTGCCGCGACGCGCGCCGCGATCCGTCGCTCCTCTGCGTCGTCGAGGAGCCCGCCGACCTCGCCGCGATCGAGGCCTCGGGACGCTTCCCGGGGCGCTACCACGTGCTGGGCGGCGCGCTCTCCCCGATCGACGGCATCGGGCCCGAGGAGCTGCGGGTTGCCGACCTCGAGGACCGCGTCGCGCGCGGCGGGGTGCGCGAGGTCATCCTGGCGACCAATCCGACCGCCGAGGGCGACGCCACCGCGCACTACCTGGCCGACCGCCTGCGCGGGGCGGGCGCCCGCCTGACCCGCATCGCCTGCGGCATGCCGCTCGGGGGCGACCTCGAGTACGCCGACCACGTGACCATCGCGCGCTCGCTCGAGAACCGGCGGGATCTGTAGAGCGCCTTGCTGAGCTGCAGCACGTCCTCATGGACTTCGCTCGCCTACGGCTCGGATCTCCAGACGACCGCGTCGCCTCAGAGGCGACGAGCGTGCAGCTAAAGACCTATCCCCCGCCCGCCGATGGCACGGAAGGCTTCGAGCACCGAGCGGGCCGGCTTGCTGCGCGCGCCGCTCGCAGAGTAGAGTGCACGAGAGCGAACGCCCGCGGACCGGGCACTTGCGGACGGGACATGCCGATGGCCGAAACCCAGCTCGTTCTGTACGACGAGGACTACCGCAAGGTCCTCGGCGTCTGCGAGCGCCTCGCCCGCGACGCCCACGCCAAGGGCGTCTTCGTGGTCGACAAGAACGGCCAGCTGATGGCCGAGGCGGGCGACATCCGGGGCATCGACACCACGAGCCTCGCGTCGCTGACCGCCGGGTCGATCGCGGCGACCGGGGGCCTGGCCAAGATCATCGGCGAGGAAGAGTTCCCCATCCACTTCCACCAGGGCCAGCGCGACAACCTCCACATGACGGTGGTCGCCAAGCGAATCATCCTGGTCGTGATCTTCGACGAGCGTTCGTCGCTCGGGCTGGTGCGCCTGCGGGTCAAGAAGGCCGGTGGCGAGCTCGCCCGACTCTTCGAGGAGATCCGCAAGAAGAGCGAACGGGCCCGCAGCAGCGGGGGCAGCCCGTTCTCCGAGATCACCGACGACGACATCGACAAGCTGTTCGCGGACTGACCGACACCCATGTCGTTCATCAACTACGCGTCGCGAGAGATCAACTGCAAGGTCGTGTACTACGGCCCGGGCCTGTGCGGCAAGACCACGAACCTGCAGTGGATCTACTCGAAGACCAACCCCGAGCTCAAGGGGAAGATGATCTCGCTCGCCACCGAGACCGAGCGCACGCTGTTCTTCGACTTCCTGCCGCTGGCGCTCGGCCAGATCCGCGGCTTCCGCACGCGCTTCCACCTCTACACGGTGCCCGGCCAGGTCTTCTACGACGCCAGCCGCAAGCTGATCCTGAAGGGCGTGGACGGGGTCGTGTTCGTGGCCGACAGCCAGGTCGAGCGGATGGAGGCGAACCTCGAGAGCCTCGACAACCTGCGCGGCAACCTGCAGGAGCAGGGCTACGAGCTCGACAAGCTCCCCTACGTGATGCAGTACAACAAGCGCGACCTGCCGAACGCGGCGCCGCTCGCCGAGATGCAGCGCATGCTGAATCCGGGCGGCATCACCGAGTTCGAGGCGTGCGCCACCTCGGGCAAGGGCGTCTTCGAGACGCTGAAGGCCGTCGCCAAGGGCGTCCTCAACGACCTCCGCCGCATGGCCCGCTGACAGGTCACGCCGCCCTCCGAGACCAAGCGATCGTCTGGATCATCCCCGCAAGCGATCGCGAAGCGATCGCGCGCAGCCAGGCGAAGCCGAGCGAAGTCCATGAGGACGTGCTGCAGCTCAGCAACCCTGGCCTGGTAGACTCCGCCCATGCCGCACGCTCGGCTTCCCACCCACGCCGCCTACTACGAGGTGCACGGCGAGGCCGCGGGTCCGCCGCTCCTGCTCGTCACGGGGATGGGCGGCTCGTGCCGGGGCTGGCTGGGGCTTCAGGTCCCCGACTTCGCACCCCGACACAGGACCGTGATCTACGACCACCGCGGGGTCGGCGAGAGCGGCGACCCGGGCGGCGCCTTCTCGTCGGCCGACCTCGCCGACGACGCCGCGGCGCTGCTCGACGCGCTCTCGATCGAGCGCGCCCACGTCCTCGGCGCATTCATGGGCGGCATGGTCGCGCAGGAGCTCGCGCTGCGGCATCCGGACCGGGTCGACCGGCTCGTGCTGGTGGGCTCCTGGGCGCGAGCCGACGCCAAGCGCCGCATGCTCCTCGAGAAGTGGAAGGAGATGGTCGCGCACGGCAATCCGCTCGAGGTCCTCGCCAAGGAGCGCATGCTGTGGACGCTCTCCGACGAGACGCTGGAGCAGACGGACCTCGTCCATCCGATGCTGCAGGGCTACCTGCGGGAGCGCTTCCCGCTCTCCGACGACACCTTCGCACGCCAGTGCGACGCGTGCCTCGAGCACGACACGCAGGCCCGGCTCGGCGAGATCGGCGCTCCGACGCTGGTGCTCTGCGGTCAGCAGGATCAGCTCGCGCCGCCGAAGTTCTCGCGCGAGCTGGCGACCGGGATCCACGGCGCCCACCTGGTGACGATCCCCGGCGCCGCGCACCTGGTCATGGCCGAGGCCGCCAAGCGCTTCGACCAGGTGGTGCTGCAGTTCCTCGAGGACGAGCGCTGATCGGGCGGCTCAGTCGCTCTCGGGCGCGACCGCGGCCACGAGCGCCAGATCGCGCTCGCGCACCGAGCCGACGTCGAAGCGCTTCGCCGCCGCCGCCATGCGCGTGAGCGCGGCGCCGATCGGCATCGGCGGCGCCGTCTCACCCTTCTTCACCTTGTGGAAGCGCACCGGGTTGATGCGCGCCACGACGTAGGAGCGCAGGTAGGGCGAGCGGAAGCCGCGCTCCGCGAGCTTCTTCACGACGCCCTTCACGGCCGCGTCGATCTCCCGCAGACGCGCTGCGTAGCCCTCGCGCTCGCGCAGCGCCGCCGCGAGCGTGCCCTCGCCGAAGCGGTCGACCTTCTTCAGGAAGGGAGCGTACGCGCCGCCCGCGAAGCGCGGCTCGCTCTCGTACACGATGCCGAGGGTCAGCAGCTCGGGGCCCTCGAACTGCGCCGCGTAGGTCGACTCGCGCGCCTTGCCGTCCTGCTTCGCGAGCGCCCGCGCCATGCGGATCACCTCGAGGCTGCGATCGCGCAGGTTGTGCGCCTTCTCGGTGTTGAGCGCGAGGATGCGGAAGGCGAGCTCCTCGTCGGGCGAGACCAGGGCGGTGAGCTCGCGCAGGCCCAGCACCTTGGCCGCCGCCAGGCGGTGGCGGCCATTCGGCGTCCAGAAGCCGCCCTCCTTCCTGCGCACGGCGATGATCGGATCGAGGAAGGCGCCGCTCTCGGCGATCTTCTGCGCGAGCCGCTTGGCGTGCGTCGGCGAGAGGTCGCGCTGGAACGGCGTCGGCTCGACGGCGTCGCGCGGGAGCGCCGCGAGCAGGAGCGGCCGCGCGGAGAGGGGATCGCGATAGGCGCCCAGCGCCGCGCCGCCCGCCGCGCGCACCGCCGCGACCAGCGGCGCCAGCTCGGGCGCGTCGAGCGGGAGCGGCGCCTCGGCCGGCGCGATTCCGCGCGCCTCGCGGCTCGGTGTCAGGCGCTTGCGCGCGCTCCCCGCCTTCTTCCGGACCGTCTTCTTGCGAGCCGCCACGCTGCGATGCTAGCGGATGGAGGTGGGTTGCTGAGCTGTGGCGCGTCTTGATGAACTTCGCTGGGCTTCCATCTGTTGACTTCGCTCGGCTTCGCCTCGCTGCGCGCGCCCGCTTCGCGGGCGCTTGCCGGGATGCTCCAGGCGACCGCGTTGCCTTGGAGGCGGCCCCGGGGCGCCCAGGGTGCGGAGCGCGACGCGGCCGAGCGCGCCTCCGAGCACGGGGTCGGCCGCGATCGCGGCGCGCAGTCCGCGCGCGTCGAGAGGACGGGTCGAGGCCACCAGGACGGAGTTGTCGAAGTCCGCGTAGCGCAGCACGACGCGGTGGGGGAGCAGGCCTGCGAGCACCCGCGAGGCCGCGCGCGCCTCGTCGATCGCGTTGCAGACCAGGATGCCGCCGGGCGCGAGCCGGCGCGCCGCGAGCGCGAGCCCCGGCTCGGGCAGCCAGGCGGGCTTGTGCAGCCTGCGGCCGCGGCCCACGAAGATGTCCTCGATCACGAGGTCGAAGCGGCCGCGCTCGCGCGCCAGGAAGCGGGCGGCGTCGTCCTGGACGACCTCGACGCCGACCGCATCGAGCGCGAAGTGGCGACGCGCGGCGTCGACGACCCGCGCGTCGAGCTCGACGCCGACGATGCGCGCGCGGGGCGCGATCGCCCGCACCACGCGCGCCGCGCTGCCGGCGCCGAGCCCGAGCATCAGGACGCTCCGGCGCCGCGCCGGCGGGAGCACCAGGAGCGGAGCGGCGAGGGCATCCCACACCGACCCGGTCGCGATGCGATCGAGGCGCCAGAGGGACGCGAAGGTGCCGTCGATCACGAGGCGGCGCGTGCGCGCGCTCCGGTGGACGAGGATCCGGCTCGGTTCGGCGGAGCGGTCCGGTCGGTACACTGGCCTCATGCCGTCTCCGCCGGCGTTCGCGGCGCGCGTGGAAGTCGCCCTGCCGGTCCCCGTCGACTCGCTGTTCTCGTACGGCGTGCCCGCCGCGCTCGCGCCCTCCGCGGAGCCCGGTCGGCGGGCGCTGGTGCCGTTCGGCGCGCGCAGCATGACGGGGTTGATCGTCGCGCGCCACGACCCGAGTCCGGCTGTGCCGGCGCTGCGCGGCGTCGTCAGGCTCGTCGACGCGGAGCCCGTGGTGTCCCCCGCGCTGATCCGCATCCTCATCGATGCGGCCGCCGACGCCTTCTGCCCGGTCGGCCTCGCGCTCGCGTGCGCGACGCCCTCGGGCAGCGCGCCGCGCGCCTCCGCCGCCTTCGCCGCGACCGCGCGCGGGCGCGAGGCGCTCGCGCGCGGCGCGGTCGCGACGCCGCTCCGCGCGCTGCTCGAGTGGCTCGACACCTCGCCCCGCTCGCGCGCGTCGATCGAGCGCCGGTTCCCTGGATCGCGCGCCGGGCTTGCGGCGCTCGAGCGCGACGGGCTGGTCTCGAGCGAGCGGATCGAGGCGGTCGGCGCGCGCGCGCCGACCGAGCGCCTGGCGTCGCTCGCGCCGGGCACCGCGCTCGACGCGGCGCTCGAGGGCCCGCTCTCTCGCGCGCCGCGGCAGGCGGCGCTCCTCCAGGAGCTCGCTGCGCGAGGCCCGACCGTGGCCTCGGAGCTCGGCGCCGGCGCGGCGCCGGCGCTGCGCGCCCTGGTCGCGCGCGGCCTGGTCCGCGTCGAGGAGCGCCCGCTCGCGCCGTCCGCGCCGGCGCCGCTCGACGACGGCGACGCCGAGCCGCTCGCGCTGACGCCGGAGCAGCAGGAGGCGCTCGACTCGATCGGCGGCGCGGTGCGTGCGCGCCGCTTCGAGCGCTTCCTCCTGCACGGCGTCACCGGCAGCGGCAAGACGGAGGTGTACCTGCGCGCGGTGGCCGAGGCGCTGGCCGCCGGGCGCCAGGCGCTCGTGCTGGTGCCGGAGATCACGCTCACGCACCAGCTCCTGGCGCGGCTCACCGCGCGCTTCGGCGCGCGCGTCGCCGTGCTGCACAGCCAGCTCCGTCC
>Ga0335071_10001411_pt1 | contig 25824 bp, 25 predicted proteins | sample Lox_Sample_15_FD_206724 | JGI IMG/M metagenome (GOLD analysis project Ga0335071, IMG submission 206724) | Soil microbial communities from Loxahatchee National Wildlife Refuge, Florida, United States - Lox_Sample_1.5 | ecosystem: Environmental > Terrestrial > Soil > Wetlands | place: USA...
GTCAAGAGGGAAGGAAACCCCCTTCTTGGCCTCGACCTTGGGTACCGTCGGAAAGTCCTCCGCGGGCTGGGCGACGAGCCGAAAGCTGGACCTCTGGCAGGTCACTCCCAGGTAATGGTTCTCCATGAGCTTCAAGGCGACGTCCGCCTCCGGGAGGTTCCGGATCAGGTCGAACAGTTTTCGGGCCGGAACCGTCACGCTGCCCGGTCTCGAGACCTTCGCCTCAGCCTGGGAGAGGAGGGTCAGATCGAGGTCGGTCGAGGTTAGACTCAGATGTCCGTCGGCGGCTCGCAGGAGGATGTTCGAGAGGATCGGAATCGTGTTCTTCCTCTCGACGACCCCTTGCATGAGCGTGAGCTCATTCAAGAAGTCTCCCCGCTTGACGGTCAATTCCATGCGAGTTTCCCACCTCCGGACAGAGAAAAAAGTCTATCACATTTAACCGCAATCGTAGGCTCGATCAAAAATCGAAGACAGCGAAAAAAGCCAATAAAAACGGGCCTGAAACGCATATCGTGTCTGTGGATCTCCGGCGTGAAGATCCGCAGAAGCGCGAGGATCTCGCGGCTGCGTGCGCGTGCGGAAAAAGCCCCGGTGGAAAAAAATCCGGCAGCCGCGATCGCGCTAACGGTAGGGCTGCAGGAAACCGTCGACGACCCTGCGGAAATCCTGGTCGTCTTCGATCATGCGCCCGATCTTTTCGACCGAGTGCATCACCGTCGAGTGGTGCTTGTCGTTGAACAGGCGGCCGATCTCCGGGTACGACAGGTTGGTCAGCTTCCGGCAGAGATACATGGCGACCTGGCGCGGAAAGGCGACCGGTTTGGCGTTGGATTTGGCCTTCATGTCCGAGACCCGGAGGCCGTAGTGGGAGGCCACGGCCTTGAGGATCTCGGAGGGGACGGCTTTGTGCTCCTCGGTGCCGACGATGTCGCGGAGGGTCTCGCGGGCAAGTTCGACCGACAGGGGCTTCCCGGTCAGGGAGGAGAAGGCAATGACCCGGTTCAGGCGGCCTTCGAGCTCCCGGACGTTGGACTTGACCGTCCCGGCGATGAACAGGGCGACGTCGTTGGGAACGTCCACCTTCTCGGCCGCCGCCTTTTTGCGGATGATGGCGACCTTCATCTCGAGGTCGGGCGGCTGGATGTCGGCGATCAACCCCCACTCGAACCGCGACCGCAGCCGCTCCTCGAGCGTCGGGATCTCCTTGGGCAGCGCGTCGGAGGTGACGACGATCTGTTTCTGGGCGTCGTGGAGGGCGTTGAACGTGTGGAAAAACTCCTCCTGCGTCGAGTCCTTTCCGGCGATGAACTGCACGTCGTCCATCAGGAGCACGTCGAGCTCCCGGTAACGGCGCTTGAACTCGTGCATGCGCTCGAAGCGCAGGGCATTGATCAGATCGTTCAGGAAGCGCTCGGCCGAGAGGTACAGCACGCGTGCGTCGGGATTGCGCTGCAGGACTTCCTGTGCGATCGCGTGCATCAGGTGCGTCTTCCCGAGGCCGACGCCGCCGTACAGAAAAAGCGGGTTGTACGAGCGCGATGGCGACTCGGCCACCGCGCGCGCGGCGGCGTGCGCGAACTGGTTGGAAGATCCGACGACGAAATTCTCGAACGTGAAGCGCGGATTGCTCGCCGCGGTTCGCTCGGCCGACGGTGCGACCGCCGCCGCCACCGGGCCGGCTTCGACCCCGTCGACACCGGAGGACTCGAAGCGGATCGCGATTCCCGGGAACCCGGCGCCTGCCGCTTCGCGGGCGAGCAGGCCGCCGTGCCGCGACTCGATCCATTCGGCGAAGACGCGCGATGGAACCGAAACGGTGAGCATCCCGGCCCCGGATGCCGGGTCAAAGCCCAGCTGGCGCGTCGGGCCGAACCACGTCTTCAGCTCTTTCGCGTCGAGCTTGCCTTCGAGCTGCTTGAGGATGGAGCCCCAGATCTCGGTCATCGCGAAGTCCGGATTTCCACAAGATTTCCACAGGTGTGGAAGGCCTGCGGCTTACCGGGGAGCGGGAGTATATGCCCTTTGGAACGCGATGCGGGATGCGAATTGCCGTAGACGAGATCCCGGATGAGCGATCCGAGACGAGGCTCGTTGGTCCCGCGTCCTGCGCCCGAAGCGCGCATCTTTTCTTGACTTCTGGACCCCCCGCACCTAGCATTCCCGCTCTTTATGAAGCGCACCTATCAGCCCAACAACCGGCGCCGCAAGCGCACGCACGGCTTCCTCGTCCGGATGCGGACGCGGTCGGGCCGGGCTGTTCTGTCGGCTCGCCGCCGCAAGGGGCGTAAGAAACTCACGGTGTGAACTCGGGCCCGGCCGTTTCCGAGGGTTTCTCCCGGGACGACCGCCTCCGTAAACGCAGGGAATTCGAAGAGTGCTACGCCTCCGGGGTGCGCGTTTCCGGACGACACCTGCAGGTCTTCCTGCTCGCGGTCAAGGGTCCCGCGGCGCGAACGCGCCTCGGCGTCTCGGTGCCTCGCCGCGTGGGGCACGCCGTCGCGCGGAACCGCGTGCGTCGGCGCCTGCGCGAGATCTTCCGCCGCAATCGGCCGCTCTTTGGAGCGGCGACCGTCTCGGTCGTGGTCAATGCTCGGCCCTCGGCCGCGCAGGCGCCCTTTCGCGAGTTGACGGAGGACTACGCGTCGGCGGTCGCCCGAGCGCTGCCGCGTCTGAAGCGTCCGTGACGGCCGGCGCGCGCCTGGCGATCGCGCTGCTCGACGCCTACAAGCGGTTTCTCTCGCCGCTGCTGCCCCGCGCCTGCCGCTTCGAACCGACGTGCTCGGTCTATGCGCGGGAAGCGATCGCGCGGCACGGCTTCGGCCGCGGAGCCATCCTCGCGGTCAGGCGCCTCGCGCGCTGCCACCCGTTCCACCGCGGCGGCCTGGACCCGGTACCCTGATGGAAAAACGGCTTCTTCTCGCGGCCGCGCTCTCGCTCAGCGTGCTGCTTCTCTGGGAGTGGATCGGGCCCAAGCCCGTCCGGCCCAGGCCCGTTGCGGTCCCGACGCCCGCCGCGGCGGCGGTGGCGCCGACGGCCGCGGCGGCCTCCGAGCCTGCGTCCGTCGCCCCTGCCCCGCCGGCGGCCGCGATCAGCGCCGATCGCGAGGAGTCGACGACGCTCTCGAACGGCGTTTTCAAGGCGACCTTCTCCAACAGGGGAGCCGCGCTGACGTCTTTCGTGCTGACGGGACACTTCGACGAGCAGCAGCGCCCGCTCGAGCTCGTCCGCGCGCTGCCGGCGGATTTCCCGAAGCCGCTCGGCCTCGATTTCGGCGCCGACGCGGCGGCGACCAGGAAAGTGGCCTCGGCGTTGTTCGCCGTCGAGCGCGAGTCGGACGAGGCCGTCCGCTTCCGGTACGCCGACGACAAGATCTCGGTCGTCAAGGAAATCCGGATCGCCAAGGGTTACGTCTTCGACGTCCGCGTGCAGGTCTCCGGGCCGGCCTACAGCGTCGTCGTGGGACCCGGCCTGCGCAATCCGACCGAGGCCGAGCGCGGCTCGCGCTACGTGATGCCGGCCTCGGCCGTCGTCGCGGCCGCCGACGGCCTCAAGCTCGTGCGCGCCGAGAAGGTCACCGACAAGGACGTCTGGTCGGTCCCGGCCCGCGCCTTCGCGGGCATCGAGGACAACTACTTCCTCGAGGTGCTGCTGCCGCGCGCGCCGGCGACGGCGCGCGTTCTCACGCTGGCGCTGCCCAAGCCCGAGGGCAAGCCGGTCCAGGAGATCGCGACCGACGTCTCCGCGCCGCCGCAGGGGACCTTCGAGGCCTCCGCGTACTTCGGTCCCAAGGACGTTTCGATTCTCGAGAGCTACAACCTCGGTCTCGAGCGCACCGTCGACTTCGGGTGGTACGGCATCCTCGCGCGGCCGCTGCTGTGGCTCTTGAAGAAGAGCTACGCCGTCGTCGGCAACTGGGGCCTGGCGATTCTGCTCGTGACGTTCCTGATCCGCCTGCTCCTCTTCCCGCTGACGGCCAAGAGCTACGTCTCGATGAAGAAGATGCAGAAGCTGGCGCCGAAGATGAACGCGATCCGCGACAAGTACAAGAAGTCGAAGACGGACTCGCAGCAACGCCAGAAGATGAACATGGAGCTGATGGCCCTCTACCAGGCCGAGGGCTACAACCCGATGAGCGGCTGCCTCCCGATCGTGCTGCAGCTGCCGATCCTCGTCGCCTTCTACAACGTGCTGTCGCGCTCGATCGAACTGCGCCACGCGCCGTTCCTGCTGTGGATCAAGGACCTGTCGGCGATCGACTCCACCTACGTGCTGGTCATCCTCATGATCGTCTCGATGTACGTGCAGCAGGCCATGACGCCGTCCACGATGGACCCGGCGCAGAAGAAGGTCTTCCTGTTCATGCCGGTGCTGTGGGGTTTCTTCCTGAAGGACATGCCGTCGGGACTCGTCCTGTACTGGCTGTTTTCCAATCTGCTGACGATCGTGCAGCAGCTCGTGATGAATCGAATCGTGAAGGAGGACGACCCCGCGCCGCCCCGCAAGGGCGCCAAGGCCCTGAAGCAGGCGCGCGCGTAGGGTCGAGAAAAATCGCCGATGAGATACGAGGCCAGGACCGAGCAGGAAGCCGTCGAGGGCGCCGCCAGAGCCCTCGGCAAGTCCGCGGCGGAGCTGAAGTACACGGTCATCCGCGACGAGAAGGCGTTCTGGGGAGGCCGCGTCGTGGAGATCGAGGTGGAGGATCAGGAGGCGGGGGGCAGGAAGCGGGAGGCGGAGGTCGAGCCGCGGCCTGAACCTGCCGCGGTGAGCACGCCCGCCGCCGCGCCGGCTCCGGCGCCGGTCGTCGAGGCCGACGTCGACGCCGTCGTCGAAGCCACGCTGACGGAGCTGCTCTCGGCCGCGGGGCTTCTCGTCGAGACCAAGCGCCGCGCGTCGACCGGCGACGAGCTCCTCTTCGAGCTCTTCGGCGACGACGTCGAGCCGCTGCTCGCCAACAAGGGCGAAGGCCTGACGGGCCTCGAGGTGCTCGTCGGCCGCATCGCTTCCAAGCGCGTCGGACGCCCGGTGCACGCGCGGCTCGACGCCGAGGGGTTCCGGGCCCATCGCCAGGAAGCCCTCCAGGAGCTCGCCCGCACGTCGGCCGACGAGGTCCGCCGCACGAAGCGCCCGCAGCTCCTGCCGCCGCTCGCCCCGTGGGAGCGGCGCCTCGTCCACCTGGCGCTGTCCGAAGACCCGGAGCTCGAGACCGAGAGCGAAGGCGACGGGTTCCTGAAACGCGTGGAAGTGCGGTTTAGACGCTAGCCGTCGCCGCGAGCCGTCCGCCGGCAGCCTCCACCGCCGCGCTGGCGGTTTTCGCAAAGGCTTTCGGCTCGCCCGATGCGCCCGACCGACTCTTTCCTCGACACGATCGCGGCTCCGGCCACGCCGGCGGGCCGCTCGGCCCTGGCGCTCGTCCGTCTCTCCGGGCCCGAGTCTTCGCGCATCCTCGCCGCGCTCGCGCCGGGCCTGTCGGCGCCGCCGCCCGAGCGCCGCCCTCGGCGCGCGACGCTCGTCGACCGCGGCGGGACGCCGATCGACGACGCCGTCGTGACGTTTTTCCCGGCGGGATCGTCCCCGACGGGTGAAGACGTGGTCGAGCTCTCGCTGCACGGCAGTCCCGTCGCCGTCGCTCGGCTGCTCGAGGCGGCACGGGAATCCGGAGCGCGTCCGGCAAGACCGGGCGAGTTCACGGAACGCGCCTTCCGCGCCGGCCGGATGGACCTCGTGCGGGCCGAGGCCGTGCGCGACCTGATCGAGGCGCGGACCGGCGCGGCGGCGAAGGCCTCCGCGCGCCGCCTCACGGGCGCGTTGTCCGATCGACTCCAGCGGATCCGCCGGGATCTGCTCGACGTTTCGGCTCGGCTCGCCGCCGCCATTGATTTCTCCGACGACGTCGGCGGCGCGCTCGACGCGGCCGCGGCCGGGCCGCTGCGCGAGGCGGTGGCGGAGCTCGAGGGTCTCGCCGCGACCGCGAAAGCCGGGCGACTCCTTTCGAGCGGGTGCCGCGTCGCGATCCTGGGCCGCCCGAACGCCGGAAAATCGACCCTCTATAACGCGCTCGTCGGCGAAGAAAAGGCGATCGTGACGGAGATTCCGGGAACGACGCGGGACGCGCTCGAGGCGGAGATCGACCTCGGCGGCATCCCGGTGACGCTCGTCGACACGGCGGGTCTGCGGGCGACCGCCGAGCGCGTCGAGGCGATCGGCGTCGAGCGCGCGCGCGCCGAGGCCGCGCGGGCCGACGCCGTCCTTTACGTCTTCGACGCGGCGGAGGGGTTCCTGGCCGAGGACGCGGAATCGCTCGCCCTCGCCGCGGACCGGCCGGTCCTCCTCGTCGCCAACAAAGCCGATCGGCTCGCGGAGGGCGCCGCCGGCCTGCGCGAAGGCGCCGTGCTCGTCTGCGGGCTCTCTCCCGACGCGGGTCCGGTCCTGGCGCGGCGGCTTTCCGAGACGATCGCCGGCGGCGTCGACACCGAGGCCTCGGCGGAGGTCCTCGGAAACCTGCGGCAGGCCGACCTCGTCGCGCGCGCGCGGACGGCGTCGGCCGACGCGCTCGCGGCGCTCGAAGGCGGCACGCCGCTCGAGTACGCCGTCACGCACTGCCACGCCGCGCTCGACGCGCTCGCGGACCTCGTCGGCGAGACGACTTCCGAGGACGTGCTGGAGCGGTTGTTCTCCACGTTCTGCGTCGGAAAGTGAGCGCGGCGCCATGACCTACGACGTTCTCGTGATCGGCGGCGGGCATGCCGGAATCGAAGCCGCGCACGCCGCGGCGACGATGGGCCGGCGGACCGCGCTGCTGACTGCGGACCGGGCCTCGATCGGGCGGATGTCGTGCAACCCCGCCATCGGCGGCCTCGCCAAGGGCCAGCTCGTGCGCGAGATCGATGCGCTCGGCGGCGTCATGGGCGAGCTCGCCGACGGCGCGGGCATCCAGTTCCGAATCCTCAACCGCTCGCGCGGCCCGGCGGTGTGGGGGCCGCGGGCGCAGTGCGACCGCGCGCTGTATGCGCGGCTGGCGCGCGAGCGCCTGGAGCGCACCGAGAACCTGACGCTCGTCGAGGGCATGGCCGAGGCGCTCGTCGAGGAAGGAGGCCGCGTCGCGGGCGCCGTGACGGGCGGCGGACAGCGCCTCGCCGCGCGCGCCGTCGTCGTCACGGCGGGCACTTTCTTGAACGGCCTGATGCACACGGGGGAGACGCGCACCGCGGGCGGACGCGTCGGCGAAGCGCCGGCGCGCGGCCTCTCGGCGGCCCTGGCAGCCGCGGGGCTGCGCCTCGGACGCTTCAAGACGGGGACGCCGCCGCGCCTCCACCGGGACTCGATCGACTACGCCGCGTGCGTCCCGCAGGAGGGCGACGATCCTCCCGTGCCGTTCTCTTTCCGGACCGGGCGGCTGTCCTCGGCGCAGATCCGCTGCTGGCTGACCGCCACGAACGAGCAAGTCCACGCGCTCATCCGCGAGAATCTGCATCGAAGCCCGATGTACTCCGGGCAGATCCACGGCATCGGCCCCCGTTACTGCCCGTCCGTCGAGGACAAGGTCGTGCGCTTTGCCGACAAGGATCACCACACGCTGTTTCTCGAGCCCGACGGCCGCGAATCCGAAGAGGTCTACGTCAACGGGCTGTCGACGTCGCTGCCGCAAGACGTCCAGCGCGGGATTCTCGCGGCGATCCCGGGTCTGGAGAACGCGCGGATGATCCGGCCCGGGTACGCCGTCGAATACGACTTCGTTTTCCCCGATCAGCTCGCGCTGACGCTCGAGGCGCTCGCGGTTCCCGGCCTGTTTCTCGCCGGGCAGATCAACGGCACTTCGGGATACGAGGAGGCGGCCGCTCAGGGGCTGCTCGCCGGCATCAACGCGGCCCTTTCGACGCGCGGCGAAGAGGGGTTCGTGCTCGACCGGTCCGAGGCATACGCCGCGGTTCTCGTCGACGACCTGACGAAAAAAGGCCTCGAAGAGCCGTATCGCCTCTTCACCTCGCGCGCGGAGTATCGGCTGCTCCTCGGCGTCGATACCGTTCTCCCGCGCCTGATCCCCCATGGCCGCAGGCTCGGCCTGATCAATCAGAACGAGCACGACGAAGCCATGAAGAGCGAGGAGCGTCTGAAGAGCGCGGAACAGGCGCTGAGGCAGAGGACCTTCACGCCCAATGCCGCAACCCGCGAGGAGTTCAGGGAGAAGCTCGGCTTCGACTTCGAGGCGCCCGTTACAGCCTTTAAACTATTGCAAAGAAATGACTTATCATGCAGTCTGCTCGATTCGCTCGACCCCTCGCTGCTCGATTGCCTGGGCTGCGAGGAGCGAGCCATTCTCGAGACACGCGTGCGGTATGAGGGCTACATCCTGCGTGAGCGCGAAAGGCTCGAGCGGCTCAAGCCCTTCGAGGCTCGGCCGATTCCCCCTGGCTTCCAGTACTCGGGCGTTCCGGGCCTGTCAGTCGAGGTTGTCGAACAGTGCACGAGGCGCCGCCCGCGAACGATCGGCGAGGCGGGCCGGATCCCGGGAGTGACCCCGGCTGCCGTCGCGATAATCTCGGCTCATGTCGCGCGAGAAGGCGGATCCCCTTCCGCCTGAGCGGTTCGAAGAGATTCTGGAGGGCGCTGGGCCGAAGCTTCGAATCCGCCTCGAAGCGGCCGTTTCCAGGGGGCTCTCCCGCTACCTCTCGGAGCTCGATCGCTGGCGTCGGCGGGTCAACCTGACCGGAAATCTGACCGCCGAGGAGCTCGCCGAGCACGTTCTCGAATCGCTGGCGCCGCTCGGCTTGATCGCCAATGGCTCGAAGCTCGTGGACATCGGGTCCGGCGCCGGGTTGCCCGGGCTGCCGATCGCGATCGCACGACCGGACATTTCGGCCACGCTCATCGAGCCGCGGGAGCGCCGGGCGGCGTTTCTGAGACATGTCGTGCGGGCGTTAGGGCTTGCAAACGTTGAGGTTGTCCAACGGCGGATAGAGGAAGTCGGCGGGCAGACTTTCGATGTCGCGACGACGCGAGCGGTCGGCGGGTTCCCGTCCTGGATCGGAGAAGCTGCGTTTCTCGAGGACGGAGGGCTGTTCCTGGCGTGGACGACGGACCCCGGCGCAGTTGCTTCGGGGATCGGGCCGCGATTCGAGGCAGCCGGTATCACGCCTCTTCCCGGGTCGGAACGTCGCTCGGTGGCGGCGTTCAAGCTGCGCCGCTGAAGATGTTCCACGTGGAACATCCGGCGGGCCGATTTCCCTTGCCCTGCGTTCGAACCCGACCATAATCGGGTCCACCCTCATGGCCCGCATCATCGCAATCGCCAACCAGAAAGGCGGCGTTGGCAAGACCACTACCGCGATCAATCTCGCCGCGGGGCTGGCTGCCTACGACCAGAAGGTGCTCCTGATCGACCTCGATCCGCAGGCCAATGCGACCTCCGGGCTCGGCTTCTCCAAACGGGAAGAGACGGGTACCATCTACGCGGCGCTCCTGTCGGGAGAAGTTTCGCCGGTCATTCGACAAACGGCATTTCCGAATCTGCACATCGTGCCGTCGGGCCGGGATCTGGTCGGCGCCGAGGTCGAGCTCGTCAACAACCCCGACCGGGAGACGCGTCTCCGGTTCGCCCTGGGCGCCGTTCGAGGCAGCTACCACTTCGTGCTGATCGACTGCCCGCCTTCGCTGTCGCTTCTGACGGTGAACGCGCTCACCGCCGCTGATTCGGTCCTGGTGCCGATCCAGACCGAGTATTTCGCCCTGGAAGGACTGACCGAGCTGCTCGAGACGATCGAGCGAGTGCGGGATACCTTCAACCCGCTCCTCTCGATGGAGGGCATCGTTCTGACGATGTTCGATGAGCGGACCAACCTCGCCCGGCAGGTCGTGGACGACATTCGCCAGCACTTCGGCGACAAGGTTTTCCAGACGGTCATACCGAGAAACGTCCGCCTGGGAGAGGCCCCGTCGTTCGGCAAGCCGGTCCTCGCCTACGACATCAAGTCGAAGGGCGCCGAGGCTTACCTGGCGCTCGCGCGTGAGTTCCTGAAGCGACGGAGGGCGAAATGACCAAACCCGTGCTCGGCCGTGGATTGTCCGCCCTGCTCCCGGGCAGGGACGATGTTCCACGTGGAACACAGCCTCGGGAGGCCGAAATCGGAAGGCTCGTTCCCTCGAGGTTCCAGCCCCGGAGGGATTTCTCGGAGGCGGCTCTGGCGGACCTCGCCCGGTCCATCCGGGAGCAGGGGATCGTTCAACCGATCGTAGTGGTGGCCCGGGGCGAGAAGTTCGAGATCGTGGCTGGAGAGCGCCGCTGGCGAGCGGCCGCGATCGCCGGACTCGAGCGCGTGCCGATCACGGTTCGCGAGAAGAGCTCCGACCGCGACCTGCTCGAAGCCGCGCTCGTCGAGAACCTGCAGCGCGAGGACCTGAACGTGCTCGAGGCCGCCGAGGCGTATGCGAGGCTGCGCGAGGAGTTTCAGCTCACTCAGGAAAAGATCGCTGAACGCGTAGGAAAAGACCGCGCTACAGTAGCTAACACATTGAGAATATTGAAGTTATCGTCACCTGTGCGCGATCGGATCCGGTCGGGGGAGCTCTCGGCCGGACACGCCAGGGCGCTCGTCGCGCTCGCGTCCACCGATGACCAGGAACAGCTCGCCGAAGAGATCGTGCGCCGCGCGCTCTCGGTGCGCCAGACCGAGAAGCGGGTCGCGCGCCTAGCCCAGGGAGATCGTGTCGTGGTCGAGAAGCGCCGCGATCCCTTTACCCGCGACGCCGAGGAGAAGCTCTCGCGCAGGCTCCAGACGAAGGTTCGCATCGTCCGGAAGCGTCGGGGTGGAAAAATCGAAATCGCTTTCGGATCGGAAGACGAGCTGATCGGGCTTTTCGAGAAGCTGGCGGAAAAGAGTTAGGCGGCCGAACCAATTCCGGAGGAGTTTCCATGAAAACGCGGGGCGAAGGCGCGACGTTGAACGGCTTTCTCGACAAGGGAAGCCACTTGAAGGGCGAGCTCGAGTTCGAGGAGACCTTCCGCATCGACGGCCGGTTCGAGGGGAAGATCCCGTCGGGCAGCGAGCTGATTCTGGGCGATTCGGCCGAGGTGGACGCGGAAATCCGCGTCGAGCGCGTGTCGATCAACGGCGCCTTCAAGGGCACGATCCACGCGAGCGAGCGCGTCGAAATCCACCCGCGGGGGCGCGTCACGGCGGAGATTCACACGCCGGTGCTCTCGATCGAAGAAGGCGCCTTCTTCCAGGGTTCCTGTGCGATGACCGGCGACGGCGCACCGAAGCTCGTCGACGTCACGGCGGCGGAGTCTCGTAAAGAATTGAACTCCAACTAGTTAACGGTTGGCGCCGTTCGGGCTTCACGCGCCCTTCAGCGATCCTCGACTCGGCGCTCCCGTCTGTGCTATTGATCCGCGGTTTCGTCGCCCGAAGAAAGTCTTCAATGATCGAGTTACCCAACGTCTCGAGTCTCTATGTGTTTCTTGCCTTCGGGATCTGCTACTGGATCCTGAAGAAGTATCTCTTTGCGCCGCTGTCGGCGATTCTCGACGCGCGCGAGCGCGGCGAGAGGGAGGCGGAGCAGGCGTACACCGCGAGCCTCGCCGAGCTCGACCGGGCGGTCGCCGCCGGCGAAGAGCAGCTGGCCGAGGCGCGGCGTGAGGCGTTGAAGACGCGCGAGGCGCTCCGCGCCGAAGGAACGGCGCTCCTCGAGAAGAAGATCGCCGAGGCGCAGACGGCCGCGCAGGCGTCCGTCGACAGCGGCGCCCGCGACATCGAACGGCAGGCGGAGACGTCGGCGCGGGAGCTTCCCGAACGGGCTCGCGATCTGGCGCGCAGCCTCGCCGAGCGAATCCTCGGTCGAAAGCTCGCCGCGTGACGCTGCCGGCCGCCTCGACGGTGTGGCTTCTGCTTTCCGAGGAGGCAGAGGAGGCCGCGAAGCTCTGGGGACTGCCGATCTGGGTCTGGCAGCTCCTCAACCTCGGGCTCTTCCTCGGAGTTCTGCTTTACTTCATCGCCAAGCCGCTCGCGGCCTCGTTTCGCCAGCGCCAGGAAGACATCGAGCGGCGGCGTCTCGAGGCCGAGAAGCGGCGCGAGTCCGTCGACCGGCTCGCCGCGGACATCCGGGAACGGGCGTCGAAGATCGAGCGCGAGATCGAAGAGATCCGCAAGCAGGGCAGGGCCGACGGCGAAGAGGCGCGTCGGGCGCTCGGGGAGCGTGCGCTGGCCGAGGCCGAGCGCATCCGCGAGCAGGCCGTCGAGGAAGTCGAGCGCCGGTTCGCGGCGGCGCGGGCGCAACTGCGAGAGCAGGCCGCCGAGCTGACCACCCACGCGGCGGGCCAGATCCTGTCCCGGGAGATCACGCCCGCCGACCGCGAGCGCCTCCTCGCCGACGGCGTCGAACGGCTGAAGGACGCCCGATGAGCGGATCGTTCGCGCACCCGTACGCCCGGGCTTTTCTCGAGGCCGCGCCGTCGGGCTACGACGTGGGCGCGTTCCTGAAGGCCGGCCAGACGATGGCGGACACGTTCGCGGCAAACCCGCCGCTGCGCGCGTTCCTGCTCGCGCCGAACGTGCCGCGCGACGCCAAGAGCAAGACGATCGCGGCGCTCTCGGCGAAGGCTGGCCTCGACGAATACGGCGCGCGCTTCCTGCAGGTGATGCTCAAGAACCATCGCCTCCTCGAGGCGGCCGAGGTGTTCAAGACGCTGCGCGATCTCTACGACGCGAAGCAGAACGTGCTGCGCGTGCAGCTGACCGTGCCGGCGGCGCTCTCGGATGCCGAGCGTCAGTCGGTCGAGGCCGCGATCGCCGCGCGCACGGGCAAGACCGTGCGGTCCCAGGTCGAGATCGATCCCACGCTGCTCGGGGGCTTCATCGCCCGGGCAGGGTCCCGCGTGTTCGACGCGACGGTGGCCGCCGCCCTCCGGCGGTTTCAGAGCCAGGTGAAGGAGAGGACGGGAGCCTGAACATGGAAATCAAGGCAGACGAAATCACCGCGATTCTCAAGCAGCAGCTGGCCGGCTACGAGAAAGCCATCGACGTCGCCGAGGTCGGTACCGTCCTCTCGGTCGGCGACGGCATCGCCCGCGTCTACGGCCTCGACAAGGTCATGGCCGGCGAGCTCGTGGACTTCGGCCACGACATCTTCGGCCTCGCCCTGAACCTCGAGCAGGACCAGGTCGGCGTCGTGCTGCTCGGCGAGTCGCAGATGGTCAAGGAAGGCCAGGAGGTGCGGCGCACCCGCCGCATCATCCAGGTGCCCGTGGGTCCGGGGCTCGTCGGCCGCGTCGTCGACGCCCTCGGGCGGCCGATCGACGACAAGGGCCCGATCAAGGCGACCGAGTCCTACCCCATCGAGCGCATCGCGCCGGGCGTCATCGACCGCCAGGGCGTCAAGGAGCCCGTCCAGACGGGCCTGAAGGCCATCGACGCCATGATCCCGATCGGCCGCGGCCAGCGCGAGCTGATCATCGGCGACCGTCAGACCGGCAAGACCGCCATCGGCCTCGACGCGATCATCAACCAGAAAGGCAAGGGCGTCGTCTGCATCTACGTCGTCATCGGCCAGAAGAAGTCGACGGTCGCCCAGGTCGCGAAGACGCTCGAGGAAAACGGCGCGCTCGCTCACACGATCATCGTGTCGGCGACGGCATCCGACCCGGCGCCGCTGCTCTACATCGCGCCCTACTCCGGTTGCGCGATGGGGGAGTGGTTTCTCTACAACAAGCAGCACGCCCTGGTGATCTACGACGACCTCTCCAAGCACGCCGCGGCCTACCGCGAGATCTCGCTGCTGCTGCGCCGGCCGCCGGGACGCGAGGCGTACCCCGGCGACGTCTTCTACCTGCACTCGCGCCTGCTCGAGCGCGCGGCCAAGCTCTCCAACGAGAAGGGCGGCGGCTCGCTGACGGCGCTGCCGATCATCGAGACGCAGGCGGGCGACGTCTCGGCCTACATTCCGACCAACGTCATCTCGATCACCGACGGACAGATCTACCTCGAGAGCGACCTCTTCTATTCGGGCGTGCGCCCGGCGGTCAACGTCGGCATCTCGGTCTCGCGCGTCGGCGGCAACGCCCAGATCAAGGCGATGAAGCAGGTCGCCGGCACGCTGCGCCTCGACCTCGCGCAGTACCGCAACCTCGCGGCGTTCGCCCAGTTCGGCTCGGACCTCGACAAGGCCTCGCAGGCGCAGCTCGCCCGCGGCGCCCGCATGGTCGAGCTGCTGAAGCAGGGACAGTTCGCGCCCATGGACGTCGAGCTGCAGATCGCCTCGATCTACGCCGGCGGCAAGGGCTACATGGACTCGCTCCCGGTCGAGCAGATCCGCGAATTCGAGATGGGCCTGCACGAGCATCTGAAGTCGCAGGCCAGGGACGTTCTCTCGGCGATCGTGGCCACGGGCAAGCTCGAGAAGTCGACCGAGGAGGCCCTCGGCAAGGCGATCCAGACCTACAAGGATCGCTTCGTCAGGGAGCACGCGCCGGCCGCGGCGAAGGCGGCGGCGCCGGAGGCGAAGGAAGCCCCGAAGGCTGCGGCGGCCGCTCACTAAACGATGGCCTCGCTGATCGACATCCGCCGCCGGCTGCGCTCGGTCAAGAGCACGCAGCAGATCACCAAGGCCATGAAGATGGTCGCGGCGGCGAAGCTGCGCCGGGCGCAGGAGCGCGTCGTCGGCGCTCGTCCCTACGCGAAGCTCCTGTCGAGCGTCCTCGCGTCCGTGACGGCGAAGGCCGGCGAGGTGGTGCATCCGCTCCTCGCCGTCCGCGAGGAGAAGCGCGTGATCGTCGTCGTCGTCGCGGGCGACCGCGGCCTGTGCGGCGCGTTCAACACCAACGTGCACCGTGCCGCGCAGCACCTGATCGCGGCCCACCCGGAGTGGACCGAGGTCCGCGTGCTCCCGGCCGGCAAGAAGGCCGGGGAGTTCTGGAAGCGGCGCAAGTTCCCGCTCACGGAGAAGACCTACCCGGCCGTCTTCGCGAACCTTCGCTATGCCGACGCGCGGGAGATCGCGACCTACCTCTCCGAGGAGTTTCTCGCCGAGAAAGTCGACGCGGTCTACGTCGTCGTCAACGAGTTCCGGTCGATCCTGTCCCAGGTCGTCCAGACGAGCCGCCTCCTGCCGCTGACGGCGGGCGAGTCCTCCGAGCCGGCGCCCGCGACCGCCGCGAAGGCCGCCCCGGCCGACGCGGGCGTCGAGTACATCCACGAGCCCGACGCGAAGACGATCCTCGCGTGGCTGCTGCCCCGCTCGCTCGAGTTCGCCGTCTACCGGGCGCTCGCCGAATCGGCGGCCGCCGAGATGGGCGCGCGCATGACGGCCATGGACTCGGCCCAGAAGAACGCGGGCGAGATCATCGACAAGCTCACGCTGACCTACAACCGCGCCCGACAGGCGCGGATCACCAAGGAACTGATCGAGATCGTTTCCGGCGCCGCGGCGCTGGAGTAAGGCGGGAGAAATCATGGCGGAACAGAACGTCGGCAAAGTCGTCGCGATCATCGGGCCGGTCCTCGACATCGAGTTCCCGCAGGGGAAGCTGCCGGCCATCTACAACGCGATCCACATCGTGGACGACGGCAAGGAAACGGGCGAGAAGATCGACGTCATCGCCGAGGTCGCCCAGCAGCTCGGCGAGAGCGTGGCTCGGTGCGTGGCCATGAAGCCGACCGACGGCATGGTTCGCGGCATGAAGGCCGTGGATCTCGGGGGGCCGATCTCGGTGCCCGTCGGCAGGGAGACCCTCGGCCGCATCCTGAACGTCATCGGGGAGGAGGTCGACGGCCTGGGCCCGGTGAAGTCCAAGGAGCGCTGGCCGATCCACCGCGAGCCGCCCGCGTACGACGAGCAGGCCACGTCCGTCGAAATGTTCGAGACCGGCATCAAGGTCATCGACCTGCTCGAGCCCTACACGAAGGGCGGCAAGACCGGCCTCTTCGGCGGCGCGGGCGTCGGCAAGACCGTCATGATCCAGGAGCTCATCAACAACGTCGCGATGCACCACGGCGGCTACTCGGTGTTCTCGGGGGTGGGAGAGCGCACGCGCGAGGGCAACGACCTGTACCACGAGATGATCGAGTCGGGCGTCATCACGCCGGGCGACCCGACCAAGTCGAAAGCCGCGCTGATTTACGGCCAGATGACCGAGCCGCCCGGGGCGCGCCTGCGCGTGGGACTCACCGGCCTGACGGTCGCGGAATACTTCCGGGACACCGAGGGCAAAGACGTCCTGCTCTTCATCGACAACATCTTCCGGTTCACGCAGGCGGGCTCCGAGGTTTCGGCGCTGCTCGGCCGCATGCCGTCGGCCGTCGGCTACCAGCCGAACCTCGCCACCGAGATGGGCGAACTGCAGGAGCGCATCACCTCGACGAAGAAGGGCTCGATCACGTCGGTCCAGGCGATCTACGTGCCGGCCGACGACCTGACGGATCCCGCGCCGGCGACGGCCTTCGCCCACCTCGACGCGACGACGGTTCTCTCTCGCGCGATCTCGGAGATGGGCATTTACCCGGCGGTCGATCCGCTGGCGTCCACGTCGACGATTCTGTCGCCGCGCGTCGTCGGCGAGGAGCACTACCGGTGCGCCCGCGACGTGCAGGCGGTTCTCCAGAAGTACAAGGACCTCCAGGACATCATCGCGATCCTCGGCATCGACGAGCTCTCCGAGGAAGACAAGCTCACGGTCGCGCGCGCCCGCAAGGTGCAGCGCTTCCTGTCGCAGCCGTTCTTCGTGGCGCAGCAGTTCACGGGCCTCGAAGGCCGGTACGTGAAGATCGCCGACACGGTCAAGGGCTTTCGCGAGATCGTCGACGGCAAGTGCGACGACATGCCCGAGCAGGCTTTCTACATGGTCGGGACGATCGAGGAAGCGCGCGAGAAGGCCGCGCAGCTGGCGAAGGCGGCGTAGTTGGCCCTCCAGCTTCTCGTCGTCACCCCGGAGCGGCGCGTTCTCGAGGCGGAGGCCGACGAGGTCGAGCTGCCCGGTTCGCAGGGCTACGTCGGCATCCTGCCGGGGCACGCCCCGCTCATCACGCTGCTCGGCACGGGCGTGCTGACGTGCCGGAAGGGCGGCAGCTCCACGGCTCTCGCCGTTTCGAGCGGCCTTGCCGAAGTGTCGCATGACCGCGTGTCGGTGCTCGCCGACTCCGCCGAGGGCTCGGGGGAAATCGACGCCGCGGCGGCCGAGCGCGAACGCGCGAAGGCCGAGGAGGAGATGAAGAGCGCCGGCGCCGACACGCTCGACGCGGTTCGGACCCGGCTCGAGCTCGCGCAGGCGCGCCTGGCCGTGGCGCGCCGGCCGAGCTAGGAACGGTCTCTCCCGTTTCGCTCCGGCACGCGCGCCCCGCCGCCGGCGCCCGGGAATGCGCCACAATGGCGCCGTGAACGTCGAAAAGCCGGGCGAGGTGGTTCCGCCCGAAGCGCCCGAGCACACCGAGCGCCTGTTTCTCTCCGGCCCGCGCTCGCGCACCCGGGAGCTCCTCTCGATCTTCCAGATCATGGGGGAGTTTCTCCGCGGGTTTCGGACGCTGCACTTCGTCGGCCCCTGCGTGACCGTTTTCGGATCCGCGCGATTCAAGCAGAACCACCCGTACTACGGCCTGGCTGAGAAGGTCGGCGCGGGCCTGGCGAAGCTCGGGTTCACGGTCATGACCGGCGGCGGCCCCGGCGTGATGGAAGCGGCTTCACGCGGCGCGAAGGAGGCGGGCGGCTTCACGGTCGGCTGCAACATCGTGCTCCCCGAGGAGCAACGGTTGAATCCTTACGTCGACCGCGCCGTGTCTTTCGAGCATTTTTTCGTCCGGAAGGTGATGCTCGTCAAGTATTCGTACGCGTTCGTCGTCATGCCGGGCGGCCTCGGCACGATGGACGAGCTCTTCGAGGCGCTCACGCTCATCCAGACCCAGAAGATCCTGAACTTCCCCGTCGTCCTCATGAGCTCGGAGTTCTACAGGCCGCTGATGGGGTTTCTCGCGAAGATGGTCGCGGCGGGCACGATCTCCGACACCGATCTCGACCTCCTCCTCCTGACCGATTCGGTCGAGGAAGCGATGGACCACATCGAGAAGCACGCGGTGCGGTCCTTCGGTCTCGACAGGCCGCCGAAGAAGTCGCTGCTCCTCGGCGAGTGACGCGGGCGGCCTGATGCGAGCGCATCAGGCCCGGGTTCGGAGGCTTCGGTAACGTCGGAAAGGGAGGTGCCGGATGTTTCGCCGAATCCTGGTGCCGGTCGATTTCACGAAGAAGAATCTCCGCGCGGTGAAGATGGCGGCCCGCGTCGCCTCGGACCGGAAGGCGTCGCTGACCCTGCTCCACGTCATCGAGCGCGTCGATGCGGGCGATCCGGGCGGCCTGGCCGGGTTCTACCGCAAGCTCGAGGCCGCGGCCCGCCGGCAGCTTTCCGCCCTCGTCCGGCAGGCCCGCCCCGCGGCGGCGTCGGGCGAGATCCTCTACGGCAACCGCGTCAACGAGATCCTCCGCTACGCCGCCGAGCACGAGGTCGATCTGATCGTGATGAGCTCGCACCGCCTCGCGCTTCGCCATCCCGGCGAGCACTGGGGCACGATCAGCCACAAGGTCGGGATCCTGTCGCGGTGCCCGGTGCTCCTGGTCAAGTGACCGGCGGCTGGCACGCCGGTCATCCCGAGGCCGTGAATCGATTTCCCGGATCCCGGGGCTTCCAACGGAATCGCTCGCTTCGCTCGGGATGAAAGACCGGAAGTAAACCGGTCCGCGCCTGCCTCGTCCAAGCCCCAGAGCTCGCGGCATTGCGGGCGAAGGGGGCTCCCATGGGTCGGCTCAACCGCGGCGCCGTATCGGTCGTCCTCGGTGTCTCGCTCGCCGGTTTTTCGGCGGCCCAGACCGCCGAGCCGGCCACGCCCGTTCGCCATTCTTTTCTTCGCCACCGCCTGCGCGAGTGCCTGTCGATCCTCGACCTGACCGACCAGGAAAGGTCGGACGTTCAGGCGGCGCTCGACGCGGCCAGGCCGACGCTCGACGCCGCCGTCGCCGCCGTCCAGGCCGCCCGTCAGACGCTCGAGACCGCCCTCGGAGCGACGCCGCCGGATGCCTGCGCGATCGGGGCGGACGCGCTGGCGCTCGAAGCCGCGCGCCAGACGCTCCGCACCGGGCGCGAGGCCGTCCTGAACCAGGTCCTCGCGATCCTGAGGCCCGACCAGCAGGCGCGGTTTCTCGGGTGTGTCGACGCGCCCTGGCTGGACCCGGCGACGCCTGCGGCCGCGGCCGGCGACGAACCGGGCGAGCCCTGAGAAATCAGGGCGCCCGGTAGCCCGGCCCCCGCAGCGCCCTGCCGGGCGCTGCGCCCGTGAGGCGCCCGTCATCGACGACGAGGACCCCGTTGACCGCGACGTACGGGAAACCGGCGCTGTAGCGGCGCGGCTCCTCGTAGGACGCGAGGTCCTTGACCTTCGCGAGGTCGAGCAGGACGAGGTCGGCCGCAAAGCCCTCCTTGATGAGACCGCGTTCCTTCAGGCCCGCGGCCTCGGCGGGGAACGACGTCATCTTGCGCACGGCCTCCTCGAGCGGCAGAAGCTTCTCGTCGCGGACGTAGTGCCCGAGGATCCGCGCCGTCGACGCCCAGCCGCGGGGATGGGACTTTTCCTGCGAGAAGATCCCGTCGGTCGCGCCGGCGCCCGAGTCGGTGCCGAAGGAGACGAGCGGGCTCTTCAAGGCCGTCTGCACGTCGTTTTCGTCCATGATGAAGATGATGCAGGCCGTGTTGCCCTTGTCGGCGATGACGAGGTCGATCAGGGCGTCGCGCGGGTCCTTTTTCTCCTCCGCCGCGATCTGCGCGATGGTCTTGCCCTCGTACTTCTTGAGCGACGTGTTGACCACCGAGGCGACCAGCACGCCCTCCGGGCCGCCGGAGCCGAGGTACTGGTTCGACCACGCGTCGGAGTCCTCGAGCATTTCCTTCTTCGCGCGCTCGCGCTTTGCCGGGTCGGCGAGACGCTTCAGGAGAGCGTCGTGACCTCCCTCGCGGATCCAGGGCGGGAGGCACGCGTCGAGACCGTTCGAGCCGGCCGTGTAGGGGTACTGGTTCGCGGCGACGTCGATGCCCTCGGCGCGGGCCGCCCGGAGGCGCTCGAGGATGGCCGGCATGCGGCCCCAGTTCTTCTTGTAAGCCGTCTTCAGATGCCAGATCTGGGTGCGGATGCCCGCTTCCTTCGCGATGCGGAAGACCTCGTCCAGGGAGGCGTCGATCGCGTTGGCCTCGGATCGCTGGTGCGTGAAGTAAGCGCCGCCGTAGCGCGCCGCGACTTTCGCCATGGCGATCAGCTCGTCGGTCGAGTTGTACATGTCCGGCACGTACTGGAGCGACGACGAGACGCCGACCGCGCCTTCGCGCATGGCCTGGTCCACGACGTCGCACATCGTCTTCAGCTCGTCGGGCGTGGCGCGGCGATCGGCCTGGCCGAGGACGAGCTCGCGCACCGTGCCGGCGCCGACGAAGGTCGCGAGGTTGATCGCGCTCCCGCGCTTCTCGAACGTCCGGAAGTACCCGTCGAGGGTCGTGAAGTCGGGCGTGTAGCCGTAGCGAGCGTAGATGTCCTTGCCTTCGGCGAGCATCGCGGCGTTCAACGGCGCGATCGAGGAGCCTTCGCCGGTGACCTCCGTCGTGATCCCCTGCGTGATCTTCGAGGCCGCGCGCCTGTCGACGAGAACGTTGTACTCGGACTGGCCGAGCAGGTCGATGAAGCCCGGCGTCAGGTAGAGGCCCGAGGCGTCGATCGTGCGCCTGGCCGCATGTCCCGCCAGCGCGCCGACCGCGGCGATGCGTCCGTCGCGGACGCCGACGTCCGCCACGAACCAGGGCGCGCTCGTGCCGTCGACGACGCGCGCGCCGGCGATGAGAAGGTCGTACGGGGCGTCGGCGGCCCGACCCGCGGCGGCCAGACAGAGCAAGGCCGTGAGGGCGACGAACGGTTTTTTCATGGTCTTAACTCTAACGCCTTCGTTCACGCTGCGTTCATGGAGCGCCGACTAGCCTCCAGACGATGAGGGGCCTCCGCACCGCCGCGCTCGCGTTCGCCGTCCTGGCCGCCTCGGCCGCCGGGAGCGCCGCCACGCCCGAGAAGACCAAGACGCACGGGTTCTCGCTCTCGGGGACGGTCGATCGCGTGGACGACGCCGCGAAGACGCTCGTCGTGCGCAGCAGCGCGGGCAAGACGACGACGCTCGTGCGGACCGCCGCCACGAAGATCAACGGCGAAGCGCTCAAAGCCGGCGACCGCGTCGCGGTCCGGTACCTCGAGCGCGACGGCAAGAAGGTGGCGACCTCGATCCGCGTCGAGCCGGCCTCGGTCGCCACGGCGACCGTGACGCCGACGGCTCCGCCGCCCGCGACCCGCTGACACGCGCCCGCCCCCGCGCGGTCCTGTAGGCTTCGGGCGCAGGAATGCGCGCTTGACTCCACGTGCCGGGCGGGAGGCGATCGGTGCGGCTGCCCTCGTTCTCGCCGGCGTCGGCCTTCGCCTCGGTTTCGTCGGGGCCTTCCCGACCGAACCGGTGTCCGATTTTCGCGGCCTCGTCGTGTTCGGCCTGCGCCTGCGCGACGAGGGCCTCGCGGTGCCGGGGTGGCACTGGGTCCAGTTCAACGCGGGCTTGCCCCTGCTGCTGTCGGCGCTCTTCCGGCTCTTTCCGCACGGCGTGGCCGCGGCGGCGCGCGAGGCGACGGCCGTCGTCACGGGGCTGACGGCGCTGTTGCCGTTCCTGATCTGGAGGCCGATCCTGGGCTTGCGCGCGCGCCTCTTTGCCGGCGCCCTGCTCGCGCTGTGGCCAGGGCAGGTCTTCTTTTCCGGGGTCGTCGCGCAGGAAAACTGGGTCCTGCCGCCGACGGTCGCTCTCGCGTGCCTGGCAGTCAGGCGGCTGCGCGATTCGTCGGATCCGGGTCACCCCGTTCTCGCCGGCGTTCTCTTTGCCGCCGCGGTGGCGATCCGCCAGGAAATGCTGGTCGTTCTGCTGCCGCCGGCATTGGCGGCGGCGGGCCTTCCGGGCCGCCGCGAGAGCCGCGCCCGGCGCCTGCTCGAGACGGCCGTGGCCGCCGCGATCCCGCTTCTGGCGCTCGCCCTCGAGCGCCGTGCGGCGACGGGCCGCTTCGCGTTGACGACCGATCACGGCGGCCTGAGCGTGCTCGGGACGCTGGCTCCGGGATCGGCGGCAGCCGGCTGGGTCGATCCGACGCTTTTCGCGGTGGCGGTCGAGCCGGGACTTTCGACGGATCCGCTCGCCCTGCGGCGCGCGGCGTGGCGTCTGGCGGCCGAGGAGGCCCGGCGCCGCTGGCGCTATCACGCGTTTCGCGCGGGGGCCTCCGCCGCGAGAATGGCGGTCGACAGCGAAGCGCAGAATCTTTTCTGGAGCCTCGGCGCGCCGGGAGCGCTGCCGGCCTTCCGCGCGTCCGCCGCCGCCGCGCTGACGTCGGCCGCCGCGCCGCTCTTGAGGCTCGAGATGGCGCTCGTCAGCGGATTCTTCCTCGCCGCGACGGCGTGGGCGCTTGCCCGCCGCGATCGAGCGATTCTCGTCGTCGCGGCGGCCGTCCTGCTCAGGACGCTCGTGCAGGTCGTGTTCTCGCCGCTCGGGCGCCTCATGGTGCCCGCCATCGCGCTCGCGCTGCTGGCGCTTTCCCTCTTTGCCGCGGCTCTCGCGGCGCCGGGAGAGCGTGGCGCGCGGCGGCGGTATCTCGTGCTCGGCGCGGTCCTGGCCGCGGGTCTGCTGGGCGCGGCCCCGGCGCTCGGGCGCCTCGCCGTACGGAAGGACGAGGCGCCGCCCCGGGTCCTGCGGGTGCCGCTCACGGTGGCTGGAGGCAAGGGGCTCGTCGCGTGCGAGGCCGAGGCGGGACGGTTCGCCGCGTTTTCGGGGGACCGGGCCGTCGCCGCGCCCGACTCCGGGAGCGCCGCCGCGCGGGTCCGGTGCCGGCTGCCGCAAAGTCAACCGGGTGTCGAGCTCGGACTCGACCTCGAGGACCGGGCGGGCCTCGAAGTGACGGTCCGGGCCGGCGGTGTCGAGCGGCCGGAGCGATTCCCCCTTCCCGGCGGCGGCTGGGCGAGGTGTCCGCTGGCCGCCGCCGGCGCACCGCTCGAAGTCGTGCTCGAGGGCTCCGCCGGATCGCGCTTCGGTTTCGGGTTCGTCCGGTCGGACGCGGCTGCTCCGGCCCTGCCCCGCCACCGCGACTTGCCGTAGACACCGGGGTGGCGCCGCGGCGGTGATCCCCCGCGGGGCCGTGTTGCGCGTGTCGTACGGGCGTCGGGTTCGGCCTGGAACAAAGGGGGGGACAGACCATGGCGCGTTTCGTTCGCTTCGGCCTCGCGTTCCTCGCCGGTCTTTCGGTCGCCATGGGCGGCGCGAGAGCGGACGAAGCCCTTCCCACGGCTCCGGCGCTGGTGACGTCCCCGATGCCGTTCATCGGGATCACGCCGTGCCGGATCGTGGACACGCGGGACGCGACGAGGCCTCCCGGCTACGGGCCGCCCTCGCTGGCGGCCGGGGTTCCCCGCAGCTTCACGCTGGCGGGGCAATGCGGGATTCCGACGGGAGCACAGGCGGTGTCGCTCAACGTCACGGTGGTGAGCCCGCAGGGGCTGGGGTACGTGCTGCTCTATCCGCAGGGCGGCTCCCAGCCCGGCGTGTCGACGCTGAACTACGTGCAGGGGCTGACGGTCGCCAACGCGGCGATCGTCCCGCTGGGGACGGGCGGCGGCGTCACGGTGGCGGCGGCGGTTTCCGGTACCGACTTCCTCATCGACGTCAACGGCTACTACGGCGCCTCCCCGACGAGCTATTTGAGCGCCTACCTCGACGCCGGAAACGCGACGACGGTGGAGGACGACAACACCGGCGTGGGCGTCGAGGCCCTTCGGTCCAACACGACCGGCTCGAGCAACACCGCGCTCGGATGGGAAGCGCTCATGAGCAACACGACGGGCTCGGAAAACACCGCGGCCGGGAGGCAGGCGCTCTCCGCCAACACGACCGGCAGCGGCAACACGGCCCTCGGCGTCACGCTGCAAGCCAACGGGACCGGATCGAACAACACCGGCGCCGGTTATTTCAGTCTCGCCAACGTCGCCGCCGGTTCCTACAACACCGCGATCGGTCAGGGCGCGCTGGAGGGATTGACGTCGGGCAACAACAACGCGGCGTTTCCCTGGGCGGCGGGCCAGGATCTCGCGACGGGCTCGAACAACGTGTACATCGGCGCCATCTCCTCTCCCGCGACCGAATCGGCGACGATCCGGATCGGAGAGGCGTCCGGCGTTTCGCAGACGTGGATCGCCGGCATCTACGGCGCCACGCTTCTCGCCGACGCCCTGCCGGTGTTCGTCGACCCGACCGGCCAGTTCGGAACGCTGGTTTCTTCCCGGCGATTCAAGGAGGACGTCCGCGACCTCGACGCGGCCTCGAATTCCGTCCTGTCGCTCCGGCCCGTCACCTTTCGATATCGCGCGCCGGCGGAGGGGCAGCTCCGCTACGGCCTGATCGCCGAGGAGGTCGAGGCAGTGCTGCCCGATCTCGTGGTCCGCGGCGCGGACGGAGCTCCGGTGTCGGTCCGCTACGACGAGCTCCCGGTTCTGCTCCTCCAGGAAATCCAGAAGCAGCAGGCGCAGATCGAAGCGCAGAAGGCGGAATCCTCGGCGCTCGAGGCGCGGACCGAGCGCGCGGCGGCGCGGGAGCGGAACGATCGCCGGCGGATCGAGGCCCTCCGGGCCAGGCTCTCGGCGCTCGAAGAAGGAGGGGGACGATGAACCACCGCCTTCCGGCCGTGCTGGCGTTCGGATTGGGCGTGGCCGCGGCTTCCGCGGCCGGCGAAGAGCTGCCGGCGGCGCCGGCCCTCGTGACCGTCCCGATGCCGTTCCTCGGGATCACGCCGTGCCGGATCGTGGACACGCGCGATGCGACGAGGCCTCCCGGTTACGGGCCGCCGTCGCTGGCGGCCGGCGTTCCGCGCAGCTTCACGATCGCGGGTCGGTGCGGGATCCCTGCCGGGGCGGCGGCTGTGTCGCTGAACGTGACGGTCGTCAGCCCGCAGGGACTGGGGTACGTGCTGCTCTACCCGCAGGGCGGCTCTCAGCCCGGCGTGTCGACGGTCAACTACGTTCAGGGCCAGACGGTCGCCAACGCGGCCGTCGTGCCGCTCGGCGCCGGCGGCGGCATCACGGTAGCGGCGGCGGTTTCGGGCACCGACTTCCTCATCGACACCAACGGGTACTTCGGCGGCAGCGCGGGGGACGCCGGCAACGTCTTTCTCGGGACCGGCGCCGGCAACGCGTCGACGACCGCGGCCGCGCTCACCGCGGCGGGTTTTCATGCCCTCGCGAGCGACACGACCGCCAACTCCAACACGGCCGCCGGCGAGAACGCCCTCCTGAACGCGACGTCCGGCCAGTCGAACGTCGCCGTCGGCGTCGAGACCCTTGCCCTCCTTCAAGACGGCGCGGTCAGCGAAGCTTTCGGCGTCGATGCGCTGGCGGTGAACGCGTCGGGGGAAATGAACACGGCGATCGGCGTCGGCGCCCTCGTGTCCTCGGCCGGGACCAACAGCACCGCCGTCGGAAAGAACGCGCTCCAGGGAGCCTCCGGCTTCTCGAACAACAACGCCGCCCTCGGGCAAGGCGCCGGTTCCTCGCTGACGACGGGCGGCTCGGCCCTGTACGTGGCCAACGACGGCGTCTCCGACGACAGCGGGGTCATTCGTCTCGGCGCCGGCGGCATTCAGACGAAGACCTTCGTGGCCGGCGTCCGGGGAGTGACCCTCGGCGGGGGGCTTCTCGTCCAGATCGACGTCACGGGGCAGCTCGGGGTCGCGACGTCGTCGGCGCGCAGCAAAGA
>Ga0335071_10001412_pt1 | contig 25815 bp, 16 predicted proteins | sample Lox_Sample_15_FD_206724 | JGI IMG/M metagenome (GOLD analysis project Ga0335071, IMG submission 206724) | Soil microbial communities from Loxahatchee National Wildlife Refuge, Florida, United States - Lox_Sample_1.5 | ecosystem: Environmental > Terrestrial > Soil > Wetlands | place: USA...
TATCGGTGAAAACACCTGGATCGGCGAAGACGCGTGGATCGATAATCTCGGGGACGTGCGCATCGGCGCCAACGTATGTATCTCCCAGGGAGCACACCTTTGCACTGGAAATCATGACTGGGCAGATCCGCGATTTGGTCTCTCGGTGCGATCTATCGTGATCGAGGACGGCGCCTGGGTGGGCATGCGCGCCCTGGTCTGTCCGGGCACCAGGATCGGCCGATGTGCCGTCGCAACGGCCGGTAGTGTTATCACGCAATCGATTCCGCCATTCGAGATTCACGCGGGCAATCCGGCGCAATTTGTAAAGCGACGGGTCTTCAGCAAGAGCGGCGAAGACCCCGCAGATTCGTTAGCATCGTCGTTCGCCGCGCCGGAGATGGAAGGCGCTTGACGGCATCCAATGGGCGATTGCAGCACTTACATTTGTAAGACATCTACGTTGAATGTAAGACATCTGTCTTGAACGAATGGCTCTTCAACAGGATGAGGTATTAATTTCCCGAATTTTCACGAGATGCTGACGTGCTGCAAGCCCCTGAATGGGATAACACGGTTATGCGCGTTATGCTGCTTAATCAGTTCTTTTGGCCTGACACAGTAGCTACCGCTCACCTGTTGTCGGATGTGGCGGCAGGCCTGGCACGAGAGAACGAAGTCACTGTAATCTGTGGTGAATCAGGGGAGCGCGAGAAAGCCAAGACGCTCGGGTTCGGGCCGAATGTCAACGTGCTTCGAACCAAGGGATTCAGATTCAGCCATCGAAGCTTTGCCCGAATTGCCTCATACAGCGCTTATATTGCCGGAACAATCTGGCACGGATTTCGCCACTCTCGCGCTGAAATTTATATGACACTTACCACGCCGCCTGTCCTTTTTGTCATCGGCGGGGCACTGGCCTTTATTCGAGGTGGCGATCATGTCATTTGGGAGATGGATGTCTATCCCGACATTGCGTGCGACATTGGATACTTCAAGAGGGGAGGTTTCGCGGATCGGCTTGCCGGTGCCGTTCTTGACTTCTTCCGCCGTCGCGCCAGCGCCATCATTGTGCTCGGCGAAGATATGCGAGATCGCCTAATCGCTCGCGGAATCCCGGCGGATAAGATCCAAATCGCGGAGAACTGGGCTGACGGCAGTGAAATCCAGCCCGAGCCTTTTGGAGCTGGGCCGCTGGTCATTGAGTACGCTGGCAACCTGGGTCTCGCCCATGAGCTTGAGACTGTAACGGGAGTCATCGAAAGACTTCGCAACCACCCGGACTTCTGCTTCACTTTCGTCGGAGGTGGTCCGAGGCGGGGAGAGCTCGAGGCGAAGTGCAAGGAACTGGGGACCCAGAATGTCGAGTTTCGGCCATACTGCAATCGAAGAGAGATCGGCGGAGCTCTTGCCAAGTGCCATCTTGGCCTTGTGACTCAACTGCCTCAGACCGTTGGTTCCGTCGTTCCAAGCAAGATTTACTCGATCATGGCCGCAGGCCGCCCGATTCTGTACATTGGCCCCAAAGGGTCGACTCCTGCCGGCCACATTCGGCGATATAACTGCGGATGGCAGATCGATCCTGGGGATGTTGGAGGACTTGAAAGCCTGCTGACTCATCTAAGCAACAATCGTCAGGTCATAGCCGAGACCGGCGCGAGAGCACGAAACGCCTTTGACGAAGACTTCGATAAATCAATCGGCGTGGAACGAATTCTGAGGGTGATCGAAGGCCTCAATCACGCCGCGGAAATGGTTCCGAAGCTATCTCCATCTGCCATAGGTGATTGACTATGTACGCGATGATTTTCCTCGGTTGCAGTTCATTCGTACTTTCTCTCTTGCTTACACCGCTCATCCGAAGACTGGCGTTGCGGCTTGAAATTGTCGATCATCCGGATCATGATCGCAAGATTCACAAAGTTCCCATTCCGCGCATCGGCGGGGTAGCTGTTGTTGCCGCTGCGATCGGAGCGTACAGCTGTTTTTTTCTTGTTCGCATGAATGCAGGCGTCATTATCCGCGCGGGAGAGCCGTTTGCGGTTCGGTTAATGCCTGCAATCGCGATCATCTTTGGAGCCGGCCTGCTGGACGACATCTTCCAGGTTCGCGCGGCGTATAAGCTTCTCGCGCAGTTCGTCGCCGCAGTCCTGGCGTGGGAATGCGGCATTCACGTAAACGCCGTAGGGGGGTACGATCTTCCGGCGATTGCCAGCTTCCTGTTGACCACGATTTGGATCGTCGCCTGTTCGAACGCAATCAACTTGATCGATGGAGTTGACGGCCTGGCTGCGGGCATAGGCCTGCTTGCGGTGACTACGACCTTGGCCGCTGCGCTCGTTCACCACAACATCGAGCTTGCATTCGCCACGATACCGTTGGCAGGCGCTCTGCTTGGTTTTCTGCGGTTTAATTTTAGTCCAGCCTCCATCTTTCTCGGTGATTGCGGTAGCCTCACTCTGGGATTCCTACTCGGCTGTTATGGAATCGTCTGGACCGAGAAGTCCACGACCGTGCTGAGTATGAGTGCGCCGCTGATGGTGCTATTCGTGCCGCTCTTCGATGTCGGCCTTTCCATCGTTCGACGTTTTCTGGGCCAGAAACCCATCTTTACCGCGGACCGCGGGCATATACATCACAAGTTGCTTTCTCAGGGCTTGCCACCGGGTCGAGTCGTTCTCATCCTTTGTGGTTTTTCCGCGCTGACGGGTATCGCAGGCCTGATGCTTACGGTCACACAGATTCAATCCCGGGGCCTGATCGTCGCCGCGGTGCTGCTGGCGGCGTTGTTCGGAATAAAGTATCTCGGCTACATTGAGATCGGCGAAAAAGCCATCTTCAATCGTGGATTCGATCGCCTGCTGAGTGCGCCGGCGAGCTTTGCGAAGTTCGAACCGGAGCTGGCTGCAAGCAAAACTCTCGAGGAAACTTGAGAACTGCTTTGCAGTGGAGGGACGCGTTTAGAGTGCCGGGTATGGAGATGCGCCGCGACGGCGAAGTCCGAGAAGCCGGATAAAGTTAACTGCGATTCTGCTGTAAACTCCAGAAACAATCAAGGCCGGGAGGCAATCTCCCGGCCTTTTGTTTTGGATAGGGGGTACGAAACCCGGGAACGAGTGATTTGCTGGATTGAGATAGTAAGCAGGTCGGCAAGGGACGGGCGCCGCTACGCAGATTACAAGAATCTGGGTATGAATGCGTCGGACGTACTCCGCCTCCGAATGCATCTGTTATTGATTATTCTGTTTCGTTTAAGTGGTGCGCCCGGAGAGATTCGAACTCCCGATGACCTGCCCCCGGAAAACTCCACCAGTCAGAACTGGAGACTCTCTCGTAATCAAAGCGAGAGGATGAAGCGATGAAGAAGAGCCGTTATACGGAAGAGCAGATCATCGGGATCTTGAAGCAGCGTGAGGCAGGGGTGAAGACGGCGGACGTTTGCCGGGAGCACGGAATCAGCACGGCGACGTTTTATGGCTAGAAGTCGAAGTTCGGCGGCATGGAGGTCAGCGAGGCGCAACGGCTGAAGGCGATGGAGGACGAGAACCGTCGTCTGAAGCTACTGGTGGCAGAGCTGAGCCTGCATGGCGAGGCGCTGAAGGCGGTCATAAGAAAAAACGGGGGGAGCTTGCCGGTCTGAGAGAAGAAGTGGCGTTCATCTCGGTGGAGTTTGGTACATTATTGGGAAGGTACCAAAGGAAACTCTGCGCCTAAACTGCGCCTCCTCTTCGAATTCCTAACAAGTCAAGAGAGCAAAAGCCGTCTACGCCCGAAAGAGCGACCGTGGTGTCGGACAACTGACAAGGCGGGGAAATCGGCCGCCTCGATGCGCCGAAGGTTGAGTCGAGAGTTGGGGCAGCTTGCAGGCGCTCACAGGCCACTCTCTGTTCGTGCGGGCCGGATGTAGTTGTCGGAATGCAGGCGGAACACAGCCTACCAGACACTCGCGGGTCTTCAGCCAGGCGAGCAAGTCTGGGGGCAACTTTGTGGGCAACTCCGGAACTGGGAACTGTCTTTGTTATTTTTTATCAATACTTTCCGTCGATTATTAGGTAGTCGACTCGCCTACCACTTTGCGGCCTATTCCGCGTCCTGTTCCTTCTTGGTCTGGAACATGGCTATCGCCTCGATTTCGACCAGCAGCTCGGGCCGGCACAGGATCGCCTGGATGCCCGTCGATGCCGGCAGCGGATCGAGTCCCTGCTCCTCGTAGAATGCCGTGCGCTCTTCGTTGAATGCCGCGTAGTCGCGTTCGATGTCGCGCAGGTAGCAGGTGGTGCGTACCACGTCGCGCCAGCTTGCCCCTTCGCTGGCCAGCAGCCCAGTGATATTGCTCAGCGTGCGGCGCATCTGCGCGCGAAAGTCGCCGATGTGCACGCTATTCCCATTCTCATCGATCGAAGCGGTGCCCGAAATCAGAAGAATTGAAAGGCCGTTCAGGTCGATCCGCATCCCGCGGGAAAACGAGCTGGGCTTGGCATAGGCAAACGCTTCATTCAGAACGCTGTGATTGGTAATGGCGCGTTTCCTGATCGGCGCGTAAGCCAGTGCCGAAAGCGCCTCCGCGAACTCACTCATCTAGTTTTCTCCATCTCTATGGACCGCAAAGCCAGTCGACTTTCCTCATTCGATTTTACTTGCGTCGGGAGCTACAGGCCAGCCGCTCCGCGGAGCGCGGCACTCACTCGTACCTCTTCGATACAATGCAGGGAACAGGCGCGTCTTTCCCGTTCCCGCGAGCCTGTTCTCAGGGAGGGTTTTCATGCGCGCACTGGCCATTGCGGCGGGCATTATTTGCCTTCTGGTCGTGCTGCTCGACGCCTTCCAGACCATCATCCTGCCGCGCCGTGCCTCCGGGCGCTTCCGTCTCACGCGCATCTTTTACATCGCCACGTGGACACCATGGCGATTCTGTGCCAGGCGCATAGGCAACCCGCGACGGCGTGAGACTGCATTCAGCTTCTACGGGCCGCTGTCGCTCATCCTGCTGCTGGTGGTTTGGGCAACGGTCATGACGGTGGGCTTTGCGCTGCTCTACTACGGCATGGGCAGTCCATTCACCGACGGCCTGCAGCATGCCGGTTTCCGCTCAGACCTGTACGTGAGCGGAACGACAATCTTCACACTCGGTATAGGCGATGTTGTCCCGCGCAATCCCTGGGCGCGCGCACTCATCATTCTTGAATCGGGAACTGGCCTTGGGTTTCTCGCTGTGGTGATGGGATATTTTCCCGTGCTCTACAGCGCGTTCTCGCGCCGCGAAGTCAGTATCGCGCTGCTCGATGCCCGCGCCGGCTCGCCTCCGACCGCGGTTGAGCTCATCCGCCGCCATGCCTATCCGGGCGGAGAACAATCTCTCGCTGTCCTGCTGATGGAGTGGGAACGCTGGTCTGCGGAACTGCTCGAAAGCCACATCTCCTATCCCCAACTTTGCTATTTCCGTTCCCAGCACAATAATCAGAGCTGGTTGAGCGCGCTGACTGCCATCCTCGATACAACGGCGCTGCTGATCTCGGGCATTCAGGGCCAGGAGGCGCGCCAGGCTCAGCTTACCTTTGCCATGGCCCGTCACGCGGTGGTCGACCTGGCGCAGATCTTCTCGCTGCGGCCGCCGCAGAATGCAGCAGACCGTCTGCCGCAAGAACGCTACGAACAGCTATTCGACGCGCTTTGCCAGAGCGGCGCCAGGCTCTGCCGTGACTCGCTCTCCAGCGACCGCCTGCGCGAGATGCGCAATCTCTACGAGGGGTACGCCGCAGTCCTCAGCCGCCACCTTCAGATGCCGCTGCCTCCGTGGCTCGTCGATCAGCCGCACAAGGACAACTGGCAGACTGTTGCCAAGGTGCGCGCCCAAGCCGAAACGGTCAATGAGTCGTCGACTTTGCAGCCCGATTCAGCACGCACCGTCGCCGCACTGGAACATCACCACGATTTCTAGTCCTGGACAGCTGCGCCGTTGAATCTTCCGCGGTTTGGCGCTCAGGTGCTTGGCACAGGGACCGGCGAGCCATTGGACCTTCGCCCGCCGAACACCTCGTTAATGGCGCTGGCGCCATTCTTCATCGAATAGTGGCTCAGAAAGTATGGATATGTCCGCTCGCTCATCGCATCGCGTTCGGCTTGCGGCAGAGCCAGCCATCTGCGCATCAGACGCTCGGTACCCTCTACGGTATCGTCGTCCACCAGCCCGATTCGGGCCTTCTCGATGTCGGGCCAGATATTCACTTGATTGCTGATCAGCACAGGGCGGTTGGCGGCAAGTGATTCCACAACCGCAACTCCAAAGTTCTCCTGATGTGAGGGAAGGATGAACGCCTCCGCGCTTCGCAGCGCGCCCCATTTCAGATCGTTGGCCACGGCCCCCGGCCAGACAACTCTCTTCGAGATTCCCAACTCGCCGGCCAGTTTCTCAAGCGTCTCTCGGTAGCCGTCCTGGCTGGGTCCCGCAATCACCAGATCCAGCTTGGGCTCATCGGGCGCAATGCGTGCAAAGGCCTTCAGAAGCAGGTCGCATCCTTTCTTCTCCTGAATTCTCGCCAGGAAGAGGAAGTGGCGACGATTCTTGAGCGAGGGAAACGCCTTGTAGAAAGTCGCGACTGTTCCGGCCGGATCGCTTCCCGGTTCATAGATCCCGTTGGGAAAGACGACCGTATTCCAACGGTTTGGAGTGAAGCTGGTTTTGGCCAGATCCGGCTCCAGCTTGCTGGTGAAGAAAACCGCTCTTGCGTCGCGAAGAACAGGATATTGGATGGGCCAGTAGAGCATCTTCTTCAGATGCTTCAAGGGATATTGCTTGTTGAACCAGGGGTCGAGCGCACCGTGTGGAAACACCCCGTAGGGCACTCCTGCCTTGCGCGAGGCGTGCCGAACGGCCACGCCGGGGAACGTCCAGATGCCCTGCATCACAATCGCGTCGAACCGCGCGACGTTGCTGTGAAGCCACGACCACAACCGCGGAGACAGGCCATATCGCCCGACCAGCCGCTGGCCCAGCGCATGCACGGTGCAGGGCATGTCCCTCAGAAATGTAGATCCGGCTGGATCCTGGCAAACTACTTCCATCGAGTCGCCCGCTTCCAGGTACGAGCGCGCCAGTTGTCGCGTTACTTCAGGCGGGCCTCCGTCGCGGGGCGAGAGGCTTCCGATAACGTGGAGGACTTTCATAGGCTGCCTGACGGCTGCATAAATCCTTCCGGCGATGGGAAAAATCGTTGCACGCTGCCGCCCTCACTTCCAGGTCACAGTGGGCATCATGTGTGCATTGTCGACCCTGTCTTTGTAGCGAATGGCGAAGTGCAGCAGTGAATCGAGCAGCGATTCGTTCAAAAGGTGCGGCACGAGGCCAAGGTCGACAAGCGCGGTGTGTTTCGCGTTGTAGTAGTGGTCTTCCTTCTCCACGCGCGGGTTTTCCACGTGGCGCACTTCGATCTTCAGTCCTTCGGCCGTGCCGACCTTTTGCACCATCGTGGCCAGGTCGTTCAGGTTGAACTGCTCCGTGAACTGGTTGAACACTCTGAACTCGCCGTGCGCCGCCGGGTTTGTGGCCGCCAGCTCGATGCAGCGCACGGTGTCACGAATATCGAGGAAACCGCGCGTCTGCCCGCCTTTACCATAGACCGTCAGGGGATGGCCAATCGCAGCTTGAATGCAGAATCGGTTCAGCACCGTGCCGAAGACCTCGTCGTAGTCGAAGCGATTCACCAGCAGATCGTGCCGCGCAGTCTGGTCGGTCAGCACGCCGTAGACCACGCCTTGATTCAGGTCGGTCGCACGCAGGCCCCAGATTCTACAGGCAAAGCGGATATTGTGGCTGTCGTGAACCTTGCTGAGATGGTAGAAGGAGCCAGGCTGCATGGGGTAGGGCAGGCGGTCTTCGCGGCCGTTGTGCCGGATCGTGATGTAGCCCTCTTCAATATCGATGTTGGGCTGGCCGTATTCGCCTAGCGTTCCCAGCTTCACCAGGTGAATCTCCGGGTTGAACTCCTTGATGGCGAAGAGCAGGTTGAGCGTGCCCGAAACGTTCATCACCTGGGTCATCACGGCGTGTTCGCGGTCGATCATCGAAAAGGGAGCCGAGCGCTGTTCTCCGAAGTGAACGATCGACTCCGGCTCGAATTCGCGCATGAAGCGCTGCACGAAGGGGTAGTCGCAGATGTCGCCGATGTACACGGGAATTTGCTTACCGGTCAGTTCATGCCATTTTGCGACGCGATGGCGGATCGGAGCGATCGGTGTCAACGTGTCGATCCCGAGCGTCGCGTCCCAATGACGCCGGATCAGGCTGTCGGCAATGGCCACATCATGGCCGCGTTCAGAAAGATAAAGGGCTGTTGCCCAACCACAGTAACCATCGCCTCCAACCACGAGGATTCTCACGAATTCACGCCTCCTTCATGCTTTTTTGCCGGACCCTCGCGAAAAGACGAACCACTGCCTGGTCTTGGGGCGAATTCCTGGCCGGTTGCCGCAAGTCTACGAGTCCTGGTTCCGGTGAACCAAGTGTCACTGTAGATTCCGTCTCCATGCCTCTTCAATAAGAATGAGAACACGACGAGGTTGGATTGAAAGAAAAAAGTCAGATCCGAGTCCCGGTGAGGAAAGGTACCACCCCATCGTGAGCAGGACAGCTCACGAAATACCTTGTACACAGACGATCCCCTGGATGTCCAGATTACTAAGATGCTGTTTTTGTTCAAAGTGCCTTGTGGATTTCCCGTACCGATTTGTGAAAGATGCATCGAACATCAGTCGCAAACCAATGCCGCATCTGGAAAGGCGCCTGATGCGTCATTGCTTTCTGCGGCTTTTTCGGCTGCCGTTTCTTCTCCCGCCTCGACCCGCGCTGCAAAGAATCGCCCCACCTCAGCAAGTACGCCTTCTCCCGTCCGCGCCTGGTAGATGCTGGCACGCAGTCTCGCGCCGCCCGGCACACCGTGCGTGAACCATGTGGCGAATTGCTTCATCTTGCCGACGGGGTCCCCAATCCTGGACTCACGAGGCAGGTCCTTTGTCGCGCTGGCTTCCGCCAGCAACATCTCAAAATAGGCACGGATCATGCGATGGCGGTCATCAACCGAGGGCCGTTGGTAGCTGCCCACCGCTGTGTACTGGGCAATCTGGCGAAAGATCCACGGATTTGCCGGAGCTGCCCGGCCGATCATCACCGCATCGCAGCCGGTCTCAGCCACCATCGCCGCTGCATCCTCAGGTGTGCGCACATCTCCGTTCCCGATTACCGGAATGCCTACCGCCCGTTTGACCGCGGCGATCCAGCCCCACTGCGCCTGGCCACTGTAGCCTTGCTCGCGCGTGCGCGCATGCAAAGCAAGAGCGTTCAGGCCTTCAGATTCTGCCATCCGCGCCAGTTCCACACACACGATCTGCGCATCATTCCAACCTGTGCGGAACTTGACGGTGAAGGGAATTGTCACTGCACTGCGGATGGCCCGGAAAATCTCGCCGATCTTCGGCAGGTCGCGCAACAGTCCCGAGCCGCCGTTGCAGCCCACAACTCGCTTGGCAGGGCAGCCCAGATTCAAATCCACGGTGTCGAATCCGGTCTCTTCCACGATGCGCGCAGCTTCGGCGAGCGTCTCGGCGTTCGACCCGAACAGTTGTGCCCCGATGGGATGCTCATCGTCGTAAAACGTCAGGTAGCGCCGCCGCTTCGACTCCCGCATCCGCGCCAGCCCATCGGCGGAGGTAAACTCCGTCATCAGTAGCCCGCAACCCGACTGGACGTTGCTGATGGCCGACTCAACGCTTTCGATCTCTGGTCTCTGACCTCTGGACCCTGACCCCTGATCCCTCGTAAACAGGCTCGCATGCCTGATAAACCTGCGAAACACGGTGTCCGTCACGCCTGCCATCGGCGCCAGAATCGTGGCCGGCCGTACTTCGACCGTTCCGATGCGCACCTCCGCCGGCACCCGTGCTTCAGCGGGCATCGCATGCTCGACCGGGTTGTCCCAGTTCTTCTTCACCGTGAATCCTCTGCGCGGCACGATGGAAGCTCCTGCGTCGAAAACAGTGTCATCGCGAGCAAAGTCCCGGCATGCCGGGACGAAGTCGAAGGACCTGCGGTTGCTCTTGGTCCTTCGAACAATGTTGGGACCAAGTTGGGACCAGCAACTAGCGGCTGGAAGCTGGCAGCCAGAGGCTTGCGTTTCCCCAAAACAAACATAAGCCTCCGCCGCGGCGGAGGCCCACTTGCGATCACTCGCCCCCGGCTACTTGGCCGCCTTCGCAGCGTCGCTCTTTGCAGCGTCGCTCTTCGCATACTTCCTGCGGAACCGCTCGACGCGTCCAGCGGTATCGACCAGCCGCTGTTTGCCAGTGAAGAACGGGTGGCAAACCGAGCAAATTTCCACGTGAATGTCGCCCTTGTGGGTCGACCGCGTCTCAAAATTGTTTCCGCAGGCGCAAAGTACTCGCACTGCAGCGTAATTGGGATGAATCTTTTCCTTCGGCATCGTTGAAAATACTGACCTTTCCCGCAATTCGTCTCTTATCCATATTGTAGGGGGATTCGGCCCCTCGCGCAAACCGCAGGGCAGGGAATGGTCGTGCCTTGGTTCCACTGTACTCGCCACGAGGGATCTGCAGCATTTACCAAGTGATTAAGCCCTTTCGCCTTTCCGATGAACTGTGATACGAAGAATGGCATGACACAGAAGCTGATTGGGCTTGCTTTGCCGACATGATGGCGGCGCCAGCAGTCGGCTTTATTCTTGAGGGTCGCAGAATAGGAACACGCCAATGAAATCGAAAAACCTGACCAAAGCGCTGCCCTTGATTGTTGTGGCCTTGATTGCTTTGTACACCGTGATACACAGTCCGCGGTTTGTTCAGTTCCGCGCCGTAGATGTGGTGCTGCTGCTGGCGGTGGGACTATGTCTCGGGGTCGCGCTCTCACTATTGCTGCTCCGCCAAAAAGCTTAGCCATTCAAACTGAGACCCAGCCTCAGGAAGCCCGGAAAGCCAACCATTCGACATGAGCTCCTGGCTTCATTCCGCAACTTGCCGGCTGCCGAGGTCTCGATTGTGAGCCCTTGGATAGCGCGAAGTCCACCCGCTGCCTTGCTGGTATCTAGCTCCGCTAGCACCGCCAACACCGCTAGATCCGCTGTCTCACCGAAAATCCCTCGACCTGACCTCCGCGTTTGTCACCTCCAGCGGCACAATCCGCTGCGCCTTCACGTGAACCACGCCCTCCTGGTTCTGTACCGGTCCTTCGATCCTTAAAAACCGACTGCGCGTTACCACCAGCCGGTCGCGCTCAAACACGTCCGGTGTCAGGATGACGTTGGCAATTCCCGTCTCGTCTTCTACTGACAAGAACACAAATCCCTTTGCCGTTCCTGGCCTCTGCCGGGCAATCACGCACCCCGCAATCGTCACCCACCCATGGCACGACTCCAGATCTCTCGCCGTGCGAATCCCCTCGGCTCGCAGTTCAGCTCGCACATACGCCATGGGATGCGGCCCTGTCGTCAATCCCGTTCCGGCAAAATCTGCCGCCAGCCGCTCCTCCGCCGTCATCTGTCGCAGCGGTCTGGCCGTTCCTCTGGAGTTGTTCCCAAACGGACTCGCTGACTCGCCAACTTGCAGTTCTCCGCGCCTAACCTCCTGCAGCAGCTTACCCACTGGCCTTCCCGCCCACTCCACCTGCCACAGCGCATCGCGACGGTGCTCAACCTCGCCAAGCGAATTCAGCGCGCCGATCTGCGCCAGCGTCACCAGCTCTTTGCGATTCAGTACAGGAACGCGCCGCGCCAGATCATCGACCGACGCAAACCCGCCGCCCTCTGTACGCGCTGCCACCAGCGCCTCGGCTGAGCTCTTCCGCAATCCCTTTGCATAATTCATCCCCAGCCGCAGCGAAATTGATCCGTCTACTTCCCGCTCGAGCGTGCACAGCCACTCCGATCGCTGTACATCGATGGGCCGTACCCGCAAGCCATGCCTCTGCGCGTCCTTTACCAATACGGCCGGCGAATAGAATCCCATCGGCTGGTTGTTCATCAACCCGCACGTGAACGCTGCCAGGTAATGCACCTTCAGATACGCTGACGCATACGCGATCAGTGCAAAACTGGCCGCATGGCTCTCAGGAAATCCATACATCGCAAACGACGATATTGCCTGCACGATGTTGTCCTGCGCCTCGGCGCCAATCCCGTTCCGCTCCATCCCCGAGCGCAGCCGCCCCTCCAGATCCTTCATGCGCTGCATCGATCGCCGCATGCCCACCGCTCTCCGCAGCTCCTCGGCCTCGGCGCCGGAAAAACTTGCCACCGTCATCGCCATGCGCAGCAGTTGTTCCTGAAACAGCGGTACGCCCAGCGTCCGCTTCAATACAGGCTCAAGCGAAGGGTGCGGATACGAGACTTCTTCTTTGCCCTGCCGCCGCCGCATATACGGATGCATCATTTTGCCTACGATCGGTCCCGGCCTGATGATCGCCACCTGTACGACCAGGTCGTAAAACCGCACCGGCGCGTTATGGGGCAGCGATGCCATCTGCGCGCGGCTCTCCACCTGGAACATGCCCACCGTATCGGCCTTGCGCAGCACCTCATATACCTGCGCATCCTCGGGTAATGTCGCCAGGTCGATCTGCCTGCCGTAGTGCCGCGGAATCAGCTCGGTCGTCTCCTTCACCGCAGCCAGCATGCCCAGTCCGAGCAGATCCACTTTGATCAGCCCCATGTCGGCGCAGTCTTCCTTGTCCCACTGGATCACTGCGCGCCCCGGCATCGATGCGCGCTCAATCGGCACGACACGATTCAACATTCCCGCGCAGATCACCATGCCGCCCGAGTGCTGCCCCAGGTGCCGAGGCAGATCCTGCATGCGATGGCACAGGTCGAGATAGTGTGCGATTCGCGGATGCTGCACGTCGAAACCGGCATTCGCAAAATGCTTCTCCATCGTGTCGTTCTCGCCGCGCCACTCCCAGTGCCCCATCAGACCCGATAGTCGTGCTGACTGCTCTTCATCAAATCCCAGCGCCTTGCCCACCTCGCGAGCGGCCGAGCGCCCGCGATACGTGATCACGTTTGCTGTCATCGCCGAGCCAAGGGCACCGTAGCGCTCATACACGTACTGGATCACCTGCTCGCGCTCATCGCCCGATGCCAGATCGAGATCGATGTCGGGCCACTCGCCGCGGCTCTCGCTCAGAAAGCGCTCGAACAAGAGCTCCATTCCCACTGGATCGACGGCTGTGATCTCCAGCGCATAGCAGACAGCGGAGTTTGCCGCCGATCCGCGTCCCTGCACCAGGAATCCCCGCCACTGGCAATAGCGAATAATGTCCCACACGATCAGGAAATAGCCGGCAAATCCCAGCTTGGCAATCAAATCCAGCTCGCGCTTCACCTGCACCCGCGCTTTGTCGAGCAGATGCCGCTTCATCGGCGATCCATAGCGCTTGCGCACGCCCTCCTCCACGCGTTTGGCAAGAAAGCTGTCCATCGTCTCGCCTTCCGGCATCGGATAATGGGGAAATTCATAACCTAGATTGGCCAGCGTGAACTCCAGCCGGTCGCTCACAATGCGCGTATTGGCAATTGCCTCGGGAATGTCACGGAATAATGCTGTCATCTCGCGCGCGGTTCGCAGGTGCCGCGCCGCATTCGCCGTCAGCAGCCGCCCCGCCTTGTCGAGCGTGGTGTGATTACGGATCGAAGTGAAAACATCCAGCAATTCGCAATCTTTTTCTTCTGCGTAGCGTACGCCGTTCGTTGCAACTAATGGAAGGCCCAGGCTGCCTGCCAGCTCAAGCAGAGCCTGATTGCGGCACTCCTCCACACGCTCCTGGTGCCGCTGTAACTCAACGTAGACATTCCCGCGCCCATAGATCGTCGCCAGCCGATCTGCGATCTTCCGCGCTTCGCTCTCGCCCCCACGCGTCAGCGCGGCAGCCAGTGGTCCTTCGTCCCCTCCGCTCAGGCAGATCAATCCGCCGGCGAACTCTTCGAGATCCTCCACTGTCGCCGAGCCTTCGGCCTTCGTTGCCTCACGCATCTTGAAGCGTGTAACCAGTTGGCAAAGATTCTGGTAGCCCGCCTGCGAAGCGCACAGCAGCACCACTCTCGCCGGTTCCGCGGGGAATTGATGCGGCAGCCAATGCGCTGGTGTCAGCAGGTTGCCAAAGCTCGAAACTGCGATCTCCGCGCCGATATGCGCCTTTGTTCCGCACCGCTGCGCTGTTGTATGAAAGCGCGCCGCGCCATACACGCCGTTGCGATCAGTCATTGCCATCGCCGGCATCTCCAGCTCGCTCGCCCGTTCCATCAACCGTTCCGGCAGCGATCCTCCGGCAAGGAAACTGAATGCACTGGTGGCGTGCAGCTCGATATAAATTGAATGGTTATCCCGAGCGGAGTCCATCGCGGACGCAGCCGATGGACCCGCATCCTTAGATTTTGAATGATTCGATGAACTTTCAGGGTGTGACCCTTGCTGCGGCCGCGCCGCATCGTTCGGATGGCATACCGGTGTTCCGGGCGAGCGCTCATTGGGAACTCGGATCCGACGGTCAGTCATAATATGCGTCCAGCAGCCACGCATTTCGTGTCCGGTCGTAGACCATCAGACAAGCCACCGTTTCCCACCTGTCATACCGAGCGACCGGAGCGAGTCGAACGATTTGCGGTTGCTTTTCGCTTACAAACTGGATCGTGGCGCTTTGATTAGCCTCCGAGGGGAGCTTTTTTGCGCACACCGCCAACACATCCCATTCCTCTGTATCCCACGTGTTCACTGCCCACCAGCACCCGCTTGTTCTCCAGGGTCCATATGCTGCTGCCACTGTGTATGTCTGCTCTCCATCGCGAAAAGCCACCGGCCTCGTTCCCTTGTTCCCCGCCGGGTGATTTGTGCCGGTTGGGGTCGCTCGTCCTCTTGTCCCCTGTGTTTCCACCCGCACCATGCGAGCCGGACGCACCCGCCGCAGCGCCATCCGAGGCGCGTCTGTAAACGATCGGGTGCTTACGGTGTCGCTTTTGAGACCAGGGTTCAAAAACCTCTCCATGCGAAACGCACCGGGACGGTGAGTATCTTCGAGAACCGGCGAACCCACGCGCTCCTCGCCTACCAATGCCCGCAGCCGTGCTAGCGTCACATCCAGCCGCGATGGCTCCGGCGTTTCCGGCGTGAACAATCCGAGCTGTACCTGGTTGGTCTGTCCAGCTTCTGCGCGCAGCGTCAGAGCCATCACCCCAGCCTGCGGCGGATGCGCACCGAGCTCCAGTTGCAACAGCTTGAGAAGGAATTTTCGATCTGTAGACGGCACGGCGGGTCTGATTGAGCAGCGATGCTCGCTACCCCCCTCCAGCCTCATCTCGGCCATGAGCGACTGTAACGCCAGTGCCCGTCCCGACGCCCGCATCACCAGGCAATCGATCATGCGCGCGCCGACAAAGAGAAGGGAATCGATCTGCTCCACCGGCATCTCAAACTCGCAAAACTCTTCGAGCGTAAACTCAGGTTCGATCGGCACAAATGGATGTTCCGCTGCTCCTTGCGCCAGTGCCCGCCATCGCCGCGCCACCGGACCCATCCGCGCCACGAGATCTGCCTCCGGAAGCGTAGCCAGCTCGCCCAGCGTGCCGATTCCCCACAACGCGAATGTTGCTGCGTAGTCCTCATCCAGTCCCAGCGCGGCAAGAGGTAACTTCGCCAGGGCCCGTGCTTCTTCGCCTTCGGGAATGACTGCAATCCCACGGATCTCGGCCGCTTTCATTCGCGCAGCATCGTAATTTGCGCTCACAGCAACCGAGGCGCGAAACCCTGCTTCGGCTAGCTCGTCGCGAACGCGCTCCGCCAATTGCACCGGACGCCCAAACAACCGCTCCGTTCCGGCAATGTCCAGCACCAGCGCATACTCCGTCGGTATGGGCGCCGCAGATCCTTTACATTTTGAGGCCTGGGAGAAACGGTCGATTCCAATGGATTGCGCCTCGGTTAACCCGGCTTCTTCAATTCGCGGCGAAAACTTTGCCGCGCATTCAAGAAACACCTTTCGTGCCGCTGTTTCGTTTTCCGCGGAGCGCTTCAATAGTCGGAGGCCTGTGACGCTCTCGGCCTCCAGGCGCGTCATACCCACGGCCACGCCTCGCTGCTCCGCCAGCCGGTTCATCGAGCAGACCCACTCCTGCGGTGCGCTGCCATCCATCACCACCACTGCATTTGTCTGCCAATCCGCACGCAGCCGCAGCAATGCCTGCGCAGGGAACTCCGCGGCATGCGCGCACAGATAGAGTCCCGAGCTCATGCGCGTTTCTCCGTGTCCCACTGCGCATCTGCCTGCCATGTCGCCATCGGAGGCTTTCTCGTTCCGATCTCGACTGGTGCAAACCGTTCTCTCCCGCGCCGCACCGCAAACTCAAAGCCGCGCAGCACTGTTCCGGTAGCCCCGTTCTCACCGGCAGAGTCGGCGCGTCTCGCTTCGCACTCCAGCACCACCGCAGCCGCTGATTTCGCATAGGCCCGCGCGCCGACCACTACTAAGCTGCACTGTGTCCGCTCCGCCGCCTGCCTGTAGCGGAACCACGTTGCCAGAGGAATCCTGCTGGCCTGTTCCGGTACTGTGTCGCCCAGGTCCAGCACAATGGCCGCAAACCCGCCTGCCTGCAGCAGCAGATCCGTCGCCCGCAGCGCCTGATCGAGCTCTGTCCACGAGAGCCGCGGCGGCTTGCTCGGTTGCTCCCTCGTTCCCTTGTTCCCTCGCTCCCTGTCTTTCTGATCCCTGATCCCTGATCCATGTACCCTGTTTCCGCACCGCACCCACAGCAACTGCCTCAGCCGTACCCCATTCGCAGCAGCCGACTCGGGATCGAGCGCATCGCTGACATCGACCCATGCCACGGCTCGTCCTTCTGCCGTCCGCCGTGCCATAAAAGCCAGCGCCAGGCTCGTGCGCCCCGACGATTCCAGGCCTGTGAGCTCGCTGATCGCCCCTACCGGCAACCCGCCGCCCAGGAACCCGTCGACAGCCTCGACACCCGTGGCATAAACCTCATGAATTGTGCAAGGTGAAGGAGTTAACGCGGCTGGAAACCGGTGCTCCAGCTTGCGCTCGATCTCTAATCGAAGTGTGGCGGCAGAAGGCATAGAAGAAGAGGCGATTGGTTATATATTCGCCTTTTGTTCGCCTAATGTAGCGCCAAAACACCCTCCCTGTCAAAGCCCTCGTGGTGGATTTTTTCTAGATGATTTCCGATGGGCAATCTCGTCTGCTGACGCAGATTCGCACGCCCCCATCTCTCCGCTAACTCCGCTCCCTCGTTACCTCGCTCCCCTCCCATCCATCTCTGCCCTGGCGGCCAGCGCGATCGCCATCGCCATCACCCGATCGTCGTGAGTTCCCGCCTGCGCGCCTGACCCTCCATTCGGCAACCGCACAAAGCTTCGGCACTCCGCCAGCAGCTTCCTGCTTTGGAACCGATTCGGTTCCTCCACCAGCGCTGCGTCCAGCCGAGAAATGATCGCCGGCCGGCTCACGCTGGTTGTCAGCCACCCCGCCTGCCCGCTCTGCCGGTAGATCCGTCCGTACTTGCACACCGTCTCTGACAGCGCCAGCACACCGCTGCCGTGATTATTCCGCTCTACGACCAGCCAGGCCCCGTTGTACTCGCTGGCCAGGTCGGTCACCAATTGCGCCAATTCCAGCCCGCCAACATGGCCGGCAAACTCCGCGCACTGCAGCCCGGTCTCCATCTCCAGCACCTGCGCTGCCGAGTAATCTCCCTCGCTTCCGCCGCCTGCCGGATCCACTGCAACCAGGTATTGCTTGCCCTTCACCGGCGGCAGCCAGATCTCCAACTCGTGGTTGTGCCTGGTCTCCGTCGCCTCCGGTGCGGTCTTCATCCGCGCTTCCACCGCGCTCAGCTCAAACACGCTCTGGCCGCTTGCCAGAAAGCAGCTTGCCTCGTCCTCGGCAAATTCTTGACGCGCCAACCCGCGAAAGTTCGTTCTGATCTGCCTGCGGTACGCAATCTGCCTCAGGTTCAACCCATGCCGCGCCATCAGCCCGCGTTCTTCGTCCGTAAGGCTTGCCTCGTCCACCGCCGGAGACGTGTAGCGATGCTCCATCCACCACGGGAAAAAATGCCGCACCATCCCCGTCTCGTGCGCCTTCTGCCACTCATCGTGAAAGCATCCGCCCACGCCCTGAGGAGTTGACTCCAGCACCATCTCCGCTTGCGGCGACATCGCAGCGCGCAACCCGGCAAGAATCTCTGCCGCGTCGCCCTGCCAGCGCGCCAGTTCCGAGCAGTGCAGGTTCTGCACCGTCATCCCACGTCCAGCATTCCTATCGGCTGCGCTCACCACCTTGTACTGCGAATCGATCCTCGGAAACACAATCTGCCGCACATTCGATCGTGCCGTCTTCAGTGGCCCATCGCGCAACTGGTCAGGCAGCCAATCCAGGAAGCGATGCACAATGCGGAAGATCTCCTCTGCCGCCTCCTGCGTATGCGCCACTTCCAGCGTCGTGGTTCCCGGCTGCGTAATGGTCTTCAGAAAAAAACGCGCCGCCACCCACGTAGTCAGCCCCATCTGGCGAGCCTTCAGCACAATATTGTGCCTGCCCCTCCGAAATTCAAATGCCTTCTGCACTTCGTTCGCTTGCAGGGTCCTCGGGGCTCCATCGCGCGTCCTCACCACAAGCAACTTCTTCGCCAACTCCATTCCCACGGTGCGCCCGCGCAGGTTTTTCGGGTACTGGTCAAGAACCCGCCCCAACTTCTCCAGCCCCTTGCGGTTCAACTTTGCCGGGTTGATGTTCCACACTGGCTCTTCCTGACCGTTTGCTTTACCCTCGTCTTTCACTGCAGTCACTCCAAGAGACACAGCCGCGCCTCAGCCGGATCAGTTGATCCGGCAAATTTCCGACAAGTTCGTTTCCGGTTTCCTGGCAAGGACAGTTTGAGCCTGAAAGGTACGGGCTTTAGCCCTGCATTGGTCTCTAATTAAGGTGGGGCCTCAGCTGCTGAGAGAGTTTCTTACTGCCTGATCTCAAAAGTCCATCGCGAACCATGTGCGGCAATCATTCTCTCCGCATCGCCGCGTCGAAGACTTCCATGTACCGTCTTGCAACCGTCTCCGGCAGGAATCTCTCCAGATGCCGCTCTCGCTGCGACAGCAGCTTCTCGCGCAGAGCCGCGTTCGCCAGCAAGTCATTTAGCGTTCGCGCCAGCGCTTGCGCATCGCCGTTAGGAAACAGCAAGCCGCACTCACCGACCGCATCCGGCAATCCGCCTTCCGCCGACGCCGCGATCGCGCAACCGGCTGCAATTCCTTCCAGCGCCACAACGCCGAACGGCTCGGCCCATACCGACGGCACCACCATCACCTTGTGCCGCGCCACCTCGCGTCCTCGGCCTTCGCGCATCGCTCCGAGAAACGTCACCTGGTCACTGAGCCGAAGCTCTGCCGTCAGTTGCTTTAGCGCCGGCGCCTCCGCCCCGTCTCCAATAATCGAAAACGACGGCCGAAATCCTTCCACCTTCAGAAGCGCCAGGCTGCGTAACGCGACATCGCATCCTTTTGCCGAGACCAGCCGGCCCATGAACACAATGTCTTTGGTCCGAAATTCGTCTCCCAGATCTCTGAACTCGCCCGGTTCAAACGGATTTCCAATGACGACCGATTCCTTTCCCAGCCGCGCTGCAATCGCCTTGCTGATCGCGATGTTCTTCAACGCGGGCAGCGCCGCGAATTTCAGCCGATCCTGCCAGCCACGGCTGCCGTCGTTGCGCGCAAACCACGTCTGGTGTGTTACCACCACCGGCTTACGCGCCGCCAGAAGCGGCGCGAGCATGTTGAGAGAGATATTGTTTTGCCATGCCACATCCGAGCTTCGCGCCAGCTCGTAAAGCGCTGCGAACGATGGCCTCCGCACAACCCGGTGCGCTCCCTCCATCTCAGGGCCCGGCGTGTGCGTGGCTACCGTCACGGTCGATCCCTGCCGGCAAAACTCATCCGCCAGGACCTTCGAAACCGTCTCGATCCCGCCCAGGCTCGGCGCGAAAGCATAGGAGCACAGAAGTATCTTCATGAATTCATCGTTCTCCCTGGCTCCTCTTCCTGTTACACTCTGCTCCCAGCTCCTAGTTTCCGCCGCACCAGTACCTGATCGTATAGGCCGTCGAAGCTGCCGGCGCCGTATTCGCCGTGATCGTGATTGCTGTCGTGCTTTCACTCCAGGTGTTGGTCGCGATTAGCGCGCTCGCGCTCTCTGTTGTTACCACGCAGTTGGCCTGGTTGCTGTGCGTGTTGGGGAACCCAAGCGTTGCCAAAGTTCCCGTGGTCGTGCCTGTTCCGGTGGTCAATATCACCGTTCCGCTCACTCCGTCGCAAACGTGGTTGGTCACGCAGGCGATCGAAGGGCCCGTTCCCGCAGCCGCGCCTGCTGTCAGCGTCATGGTTCCGGTACCGATCATGAACTTGCCCTGCAGAAATCCGGTAGCCGTTGTGTTCCCGCTTCCGCTCACCTGTAGGGCTGCTGTCGACGCATTCGACCCGCCTTCATAGACCGTAAAGCCGCCGGTTCCCGAACCGCTGGTGTTGTTGATCGCCACGGCATTCGATCCCGCGCCGGCATTGATGATCGTATTTCCGTTCTGGTAAAACACACCGCGGTCCAGTGAATTGACTGAGTCAGTGAGACGAAGATAGTTGCTCGCGTCCTTGCGCAGCAGCCACTCCGCGGTGCCCGCATAATTATTGAACTGCACCGCGCCGATCTGGTCCGCGCTCGCACCCGGCTGAATCGCCAGCGTCAGGTTGGAATTAGCCCCGTTCTGCAGCGTGACGTTGCCCTGCAGCGTGGTTGTGCCGGTCAGCGTCGGCGTCGCAATCGTCGGGCTCGCTGCCAGAACCACATTCCCGCTTCCCGTGGTTGCGGCGGTCACCGGCTGTCCGCTGCTGTTTGTCCCGATCACGGTTGCGCTGGCCGGCATTCCTCCGGCGCTCGGTGTTCCGTAGCCGGTCCCGTCCGCTTTTACGTAGCTGCCCGCCGCCGCACCCGGAATCGTCACACTTCCGGTTATCGTACTCGCCTCGGTTACAGGCTCGCACGTTGCCGTTGCCCCAGCCGGCTCATTCGGAGGCACGCAGCCATGGTATTGATCGCGCTGTGCTTTCGCAATCTGATCGATCGTCAGATTGCACGTTCCCGCCGCTGTGCAAGCCGGATTATTGGGGCCGGGGATGAATGTCCAGAAAGGCTGCGCAAACTGATTACCATTGCCGGTACCAGCCGCGCCGCTCCCCGGTGTGATCTGGAAATACACATTGTGTGACGTGGATTGTCCAGCAGCCACAGTGGCGATGGCTACCTGATCGAACCATCCGGCGTTTGCATAGCGAGGCCCGAACAGATCGGGAAACGCGTAGGACGGCGATGCGGGGTTGACCGGACTTGCAAACGTGTCTCCGGTGCTGTTGAGCAAGAATCCACGATTATGCGTGTTTTGCGATCCGAGAGTATAGGTGTTATTCGCTCCGGGCTTCACCCATGCACCGTAGATAAAGTGGTCTCCTGTATAAGTCGCGCCCGTCCAGGTCCCGATGCCGATGCCCCCGCCGGTTGTGGCTACCGGGTCTAACTCTTCGGCGGCCATCTTACCGCCCGGACCATCGGGCCCCGGCACCGCAAATGTAGCGCAGTCCGATCCCGACGTGCACTGGCTGGTCCAGTATGACGGCGAGATATTCAGCGGCAGTGAACCAAACGGCAGTACGCTTGGTCCAAATCCAGCGCCTTCGCCCTCTACTTCCGCTGCAATAGTACTCGGCGTGATTGTTGGTCCCAAAGGACCGGAAAGATTGTACGGATAGGCCGCGTTCTGCGACGGGTTATTCAACGAAAATACCGTCCCGTTGTAATACTGGTTTGTGAGGTTCGGGAAGACACTCATGTTCAGGTCGTCGTATTCCGTACACCCGCCCGGAGCCTTCGCGTCTGTGTAGGCTACCCAACTCGCAGGTTGATTGTTCCACAGCCAGTCTTGCATGTTGCTGTGCTCGATGATTAAGCACTGGGAGTAGAGGGTCTGACCGCCGTTGCGGTTATCGATGGTAATAAATGAGCCGGGCGCCTCTTCGTTCAACACCTTGTCAAACATGGGCATGGCCCCGGCAGCGACGAGTACGCCGCCATAAATCACCGAGTCATCGTCAATGCGGATTGCGCTTCCAGCGGTGTTAGCGCTCCCGTAGTACATGCCGGTTGGGTCAGGACCAAAAGTCAGCACGTAAGGAAGGCTGGGCTGCGGGCACCCACCATTGGTGCAGGTGATTCCCCCGATCGTCGCGCCATTGAGTGTCGAGTTATGGATTTGTCCAACGTAACCGCTGCCGCGGAATTGCACGCTTCCTGCCAGCAAAGACCCCAGCGGCGCGGTCCCGATCCGGTTGAGATAGAAATTCGTTGAGCCTTCCAGATCGAAACAGTCGCCGTAGCACTGTTGGAACACGATCGAATCCCATATCTGCGGGTTGTCGGTATTGAAGGCGGGCCCTGCCGTGTTCTCTGCAAACTGATCGCCTGCAGCATGCGTGAACATAGGGTAGATCACAACTTGACCAGCCGAGCAGGTTTGACTGCTGAACTGGGCCATAGATACGCCATTCGAGCAAACCACACGCACGCTCTCTCGGTGGTCCAGGTCGAGGCTGGTCAACGTGCAGCTCGTTGCCGTGCTCGGCGTCGTTGTAGATTGCAAGACAGTGACGGTCTGCGCAACATAATCGACCGCCGAGATAGCAATGTAGTTCGGCACATTGAACGAGCTATCCGAGCAGCCTGTTATCGCAAGGGCTTCGCCCCACACGAACCGTGGCATCGTTCCGCCACCGCTATAGGTGAACACACTCACTCCGTAGCCGCTGCCGGGGTTGGTTCTTACCGCCGTAAAGGCCGTCGAACTCTGAGCCCCAATCACCATCGAGGATCCGGGCGGCAGGTGAGCAATGTCGCTGTTCGTGAAACTTGGCGTCAAGGTCACGAATTGATTTGCGGTCGTGATTGCCGTGCCGATGGTGCCGGTAACGCGCGGGCCGATAATGACGCCAGGGATACCCTGCTCAAACTGCGTGCCCCACCCAGCCGAGTCTCCGTGCCACTCTTCGTTGGATCCTGCCACCAGCATCGATCCCACTTTCACGGCCCCTTGTAGGAGGAACTTTACGGTTCCCCAAGGCACCGTGAGCGAAGAAGGATTATCCCAATAACACCCTCCACCATTTCCCCAACCGGCGCACGGCAACAAAATGGTCTGGCTGTAACCCGCGTGTCCCTGGTTGGCCCCAAACGAATTGACCGCCGCCTGCACGGCCGGACCGATATCGGTGGTTCCGTTGATCACCGCCCCGTAAGCGCGAATGTCGACGTGCGGCGAATTTCCCGTCACGCTTTGCGCCGCGGCCATGTTGCCCTGGATCGTAACTCCCAGTTTTCCGTCAGACGCGATCCCCGGCAGCAGGTTATTCACTGCGACCGAGGCGCTGGCGACATCGCTCAGATTGTTTGCCGGTAGCAGGTTTCCGGTCGCTGCGCCCGTCACATTTCCGGCTAAAGGTCCGATAAAGCCGGGCGCCGTCAATGTTCCCGTCATTGTCCCGCCGCTTGCCGCTATGCCCCCGAGATTAGCTAAAGCAGCGGCGGCCGACGATGCGCCCGTCCCGCCCGTGCTGACTGGTACGGCGTTCATTCCTCCGACGGTAGTTCCATTCGCCGTGTAATACGCGATCTGTCCTGCGTTGCCCGAGTTGATCGTCCCGGTGGTCCCCCCGGAGCCGGTTCCGCAAGCAGACCCGGTGTTAGTCACATACCCTGAGTCATCGATTTGCAGGCAGAAATGGCCTGACGAAGCCGCCAGGCCAGGGAATTTAATGCTCGCCGGGCTCAGGAAAGCCGCATCCAGGTTCGCGCTCGATCCCGAATAAATGTCTGTTTCTGCTCCTGAGCCGGTTTCGTAGTTGATTCGGATATGTCCGCTGGAATTGCTGGTGTCAATATATGTATCGCCGCTATTCGTGCTCTGATATGCCTTGAAGCTATCCAGGCCGCCCGGCGCCGAGTTAAGCGCCCAGTTATTGGCCGCGTCCTTTACCATGTACCATTGGCTGGTTCCGTTCCAGTCTTTGTAGGTGTAACTCCCTTTCTGGCTCGCAGTAAGTCCGGGCCAGAGATAGTAGTCGACTTCGGCGTCCGCATTGTTCCGCACCGTCAGTGTTCCCGTTGATTGCGCTGTTCCAGCCACCTGCAGCGTCCCGTTGAACTGCGCGTTCCCGGTGTTGTCGATGGTTGCTACGGTTGCCGGGGAAGCTCCGCCGCTCGCGAAGCTCACCCCTCCGGTCCCGGAATTGGTCGAGCAGTTGAAACACACATTGCCTGTGCCCGCCGCATTCAATGCCGTCTGATCGCTGGTGCTGTTTTGCCCGGGGTTCCACTGCTGGACCTGCAGCCGGTAAACATTATTGAGCAGGTCCTGCAACTGATATAGCTGCTGACCGCCTGTGGCGTCGCTGAACCCGTAAATCCAGCGGTATCCGGAGTCCGTCTGAACCTCGTTCAGCAGGCCTCGCTCATTGCCGGTTCCGATGCCCAGGCGCAAGTGATTGGTCACCGTGGCGTCCTGCTGGCTTCCGTACCAGTCACCATTCAATCCGTTGAAACTCCGGTGAAACGTATCGAGAAAGCTGTTGCGGGTGCCATTGTCGGTAAGCTTGCCGGTGAACATCGTTCCGCCGGTCATCCAGTTGTTGTACGAGCTTCCCGCGTCGGCCACCACCTGGTTCGTTGAGTTCTCGTTTCTCAACCCGACGATCGTGTTGTTCTGCGCGTTCGGTCCTAAATGCAGCGCCGTTGAGCATCCTTCTACATCCCCCCCAGTGAACGTGTTTCCGTCACCCTGTTGTAAGTCGATTCCGTAAGTTCCGCCGGTCGGGCTTCCATTGCTCGTCGGGCAGTCGATGTGCAGCCGTATGAACGTGCTCGCATTCAGCCAGTCCGTTGTCGCCGGATTAGTCACCTGGTGCCCGATCCCATTCACCGCAATCTGGAACCCGCTGAATTGGTCATTGCGGAAAGTTCCTCCGGTGTAATTTCCCGTTCCATCCAGGGTCATGCCGGTTTGATTTGCGTTGCCCAGGAGATACAGATCTTCGAGATCCATCTCCTGCGTCCGGTAGGCCGCAATCGCCTGCGCCGTTGCCGCCGTCGCCGCAGTGGTGTTGATCACGGCGTTATCCATGTGAAATCCCGGCGTGTCCTTGGCATAGGTCGGATCGCCGATCTGTATCATGGCGCCTGCGCCGGAGTAGGCAAACGCTGTGCCGCCTGTGCTGCCGCTTGCCGCACTTCCGCCTCGCATCGCACAGCCGCGCAACGACACATTGCGCGTTCCCGCCGCGACCACAATCTGATTGGCCGTCGAGATCGTCGCGCACGGCAGCAGCACCGAAACATTCCCCGCCGCGATCGTTACGTTCGATCCCATCGACAGATTTCCGCTAAAGTTCCGCGCATCGCACGTGCCGCCGTAACTGGTATTCAGTGCGCTGATACACGCCTGCAACTTGCTTCCAAAGTCAGCCCCGGGAAACTGGTCCGCCTGAAACGCGGCGCCAAGCTGCTCTGCCGTAAGCGCACCCGTAACCGTCCCTCCGGTAAGTGGAACCGCTGTCGACACCTGCGTGTCCACGTAATGCTTCGTCGCTGCCTGCATCGGTTGCGTCGGATCCGAATTCAAATACAGAGGGCCTGTGAGCGTCCCGCCCGACGCTGTCAGCAAGCTTTGCTCCATCTCCGCAATC
>Ga0335071_10001413_pt1 | contig 25811 bp, 17 predicted proteins | sample Lox_Sample_15_FD_206724 | JGI IMG/M metagenome (GOLD analysis project Ga0335071, IMG submission 206724) | Soil microbial communities from Loxahatchee National Wildlife Refuge, Florida, United States - Lox_Sample_1.5 | ecosystem: Environmental > Terrestrial > Soil > Wetlands | place: USA...
GGCATTGGCGCCGATGGAGACCTCCTCATCGATGACGACGTAAGGTCCGATATGCGCACCCGGGCCAATGCGGGCGGAAACATGCACGATCGCGGTGGGATGAATTCCGGGGGAATAGCGGTGGGGGGGATGAAACAGTTCCAGCGCCCGCGCGAAGCTCAGGTAGGGGTCCTTGGCCCGCAGCATCGCGGACGGAATAGCCGGGAAGTCCTCAGAGACAATCACGGCCGACGCCCGGGTGCTGCGCGCCGCCGCAGCATACTTCGGATTGGAAACAAAGGTAAGGTCACCCGGTCCAGCCTGGTCGATGCCGTTGAGCCCGCGAATGTCGGTGTCGGGAGAGCCGTTTTCGAGACGCACGTCGAGTGCAGAAGCGATGGCAGAAAGTTTCATGGAAATGGAGTGATGCAGGTAAATCGTACACCACTCCAGCGATGCTGCAGCGGGCTCGCAGCATACTGACGACGCCCAGGTCTGCGGTCGGAAGTTCCGAGGCAACCTCGCCGGTCGAGCTCCCTACTGTACCGTGAGATTAACCCACGTGCTGTGTGTTAGTCCCCCCGCCACGGCCGTCACCGTGATGTTGTAACTGCCGGTAGGCGTTCCCGTCGTCACCACGAAGTTCACGGCGTTGGAAGCGCCCCCTCCAGGGGGAGGGTTTGTCACCACGAGCGGGAGTTGGCCTACGGTCGCCAATTGAGTGCTGGATGGAGACACGACGATCTCGCTGGTACCCAGATAATTGACTCCCATCGTCGCTCCTCCGAGCGTGACCGTAGAAGTATCCATGAAATTCGTTCCGTTGATTGTGAGGCCGTTGTTGAGTTGCGAACCGGCCGCGACTTGCGACGGGCTTAGCGACGCAATCGACGGCACTGGATTGTTGTTGTTACCACCTCCGCCACCTCCGCTGTTGCTCCCGCCGCCGCAACTGGGGAATGTCAGCATAATCGCCAGTACCAGCAGGGTGGCTGAAACTCCTCTCTGTCTCGGATTTGAGAAGCCGATCAGGCACGCGCTGAGCAAGAAAAGTCCGGCGATCGGAAGCCATCCCGCTCCCGTCCCCGCGGCATGCAACGCACGCCGGGATTGCCCAATCGCCGCGGTCGAAATCGTCAGCGTTGTCGTAACCGACTGGTTTGGATTCGCGGTTACTTGCGTGGGACTAAAGCTGCAGGTCGCCTCCGCTGGCAATCCCGCGCAGCTGAAGCTTGAGACCGTCCCCGCAAACCCCTGGATCGACCCGATATTCAGTGTCACGGCCTGGGACTGCCCGGCGGTCATTGTTATGAACGATGGATTGGCATCCACCGAAAAATCGGGCATCGCAATGCTGGCATAACCCGAAGACGGCGGATAATTGTTGTCTCCGCTGTAATTTGCATTTACACCATTTCCATCGGTAACGGTATACGTCACAGAAGCCTGACACGCGAAATTGCCGCTGCTATCGGTCGTAGCCGTGCACGTTGTCGGTCCTCCGACAGTCCGTGCGCCGTCTGCGAACGTGATTGTGCCGCTCGGATAAGCGTTTTTGGCACCGCTCGAGACGAGAGCCGTTACTGTTGCCGTTTGTCCATAGTTCACGGTTTGCGAGTTGGGCGTCATGGTTACGTTGGGGATGGGATACAGGACTGTGATGTTGGTCGAGGCAGATGTGGAACTGCTGTAGTTCGCGTCTCCACCATACGATGCGCTTATCGCATAGACTCCGGGAGATTGGAACGCGTTCCCATCAGTCAAGAAAGACGCATACAACCACGCGTACGAGCCGTACCCTCCACTGGTGGCACTGTACGAAGGCGTTCCTCCCTGAGCTTTTCCATTCACGTAAAATGTCACGGTTCCAGTTGGCGCTGCGCCGTAGCTAGTTGTACTCACCGTGACGTTTATAAGTGAACCTTCGCCCCCGATTGTGGCGCCACTCGCATAGAACCCCTGCATTGATGTTGCCGCGGGAGTGACCGTAATGCCAACCGACTGAGTCCCTGCGTTGTAGCTCGTGTCCCCACTGTATTGTGCGGAGAGCGTATGCGTTCCACCTGTGAGGAAGAATGCTTGCGCGGGTGTTTGAATGAATCCAGTGTTATCCAGCGTGTATGGTCCGCTCCCGAGCGAAGTACTGCCATCCATGAGAGTGATCGTTCCCGTTGGACAGGTGATCTCGCCATATGGTGGCGGATTGCACGTTTTCCCGCCAGCGTTCTCCACTCCCGCGGTCACCGTGTATTGATCGTCATACTTAACCGTCGTGACTGCACTACCTCCAAGTTGCAAGCCTGGCAGATATATAGTGCTGTTCTCCGGGCTTACCGTGACGCTGACGGAATTCGAGTAGCTTCCGCCGTATGTCCCATCACCGCCGTAGTGTGCAATCACGTTGTAAGTGCCGCCGGGCAGCAAGCTGGTATTGCCCGAAACGGCGCCGCTGCTCAAGGGGAAGAAATCGATCGCTTTGCCGGTGGTCGTCCCTGGGCCCACGTCTACGAGCAACGCTGCGTTCCCTGTAGCCGCAGTCGGAGTAATAGCGAGCTTCACTGGTACCGGGGTGCCGTGTGTCACATTGGTGGCACTGCCATTGCTAAGCGTGAGTGTAGAGGTAGTCGCTGTGAAGGTGGCCTTGCTCCAGTTGTTCACCAGGTTGGCGGCGTCGACAGATCCAAGCCCTGTCGCCAGATCGTAGCCAGTACTGGTGCTGTATCCGCTCAATACTCCATAAGCATCGCCCGAGGTGTTGGTCTTGCAGTTTGGGGTCCCCGTGACACATGGCCCGCCAATCGTTGAACCGGTCGGGATATCGTGAAAGGCGTTCGGCTGTTTGCTCGCGAGTTTGTACAGCGCGAAACCCGGCACGCCTTGGGGCGATTCCATTTTTTGATTGACCAGAGCCATGATCCCGGCGAAGGCCGGCGAAGCCACGGAGGTGCCGCCATACCCTACCAGACTATTCAGACTGCACGGGGCCTGATCCTGCTGGCAAATGACGTAGAAACTTCCGAGAAAGCCGTCGCTTGCGAACAGCGAAACATCGGGAAGATCGCGCAACTGATCCGTCTGCCCAGTTCCGGTCTGCCATGACGGTTTGGCGTAACCGCTTGTGCAGCTGCCGACTACTCCTTGCGTGTTGGTAACGCAGTTACTGGGGCCACCGCTGCCACCCCATAAAATTACTCCGCCCGCCGAGATCATTTGTGGGTTGTTGCATGCCTGCTCTGCATTACTTCCATAGCCTAAAGTGACAGCCAGAGAGTTGGTGCAGGAATCGTTCCAGGTGGTTTCGGGAATGTAGCCTTTCGCGGATTGTTGAGTCGTCGCGTTGTTTGTCGAATTCCAGTATGTAGAGTATTTGTTGTATTGGTTGAAGTCGGTCCCTCCGACGGCAGCATTGAACGGAGTAGAAGCAATTCCGTTCACGTTAAGTCCGTACTGCGCCGGGCCGTTGGGATCGTCGCAACCGGCGGACATGTTGTCTCCGGTAGAGACCATCACGCTGATACCTTGGGCCGCAGCCTGTGCCCAGATTCTCGAATAGAACTGGTTGCCGGCGGTGCCGATCCCCAGTTCGCAGGCCCCATAGCTTTCGCTCATGACTGGAGCGAGATTGTTCTCGACGATGTACACCGCCGACAGGTCGACACCATCGGTGGTGTTGGTGGATTGCGACGTGACAAAGTTGATTAACGCTTGCGGCGCGACGGCCCCTGACCACTGGATGTCAATGTCAGCCTCGCCTTCATCTCCGCTGACGATGCCCGGGTCTGGGCCGTTGAGTGTCACTGTCAACTTGTTCTGTGGAACTGTGAGCCCAAAGAGCGACCAGAAGCTCGTAGCGTCCGATTGATTGATATTCGTACGCCCGACGATCGCAATGGTTTGTCCGGTGCCATCGATGCCAGCAGTCCAAAGCGGCAACACGTCGTAAATGGCAGCGAAGTCATAAGGAACAATGGGATAGCACGTCACCGTTCCTCCGGTCGGCGTCCCGCAAGTGGCCGTATAGCCGGGTTGCGTCGAACTCAGTATTTTCGTTTCCTCGGAATACGTCCCGACAAGCTTGCTCATCGCCTTGCGCGGAAAATCATGCAGTGAATCGATGCCCGCGACCGCGGGCGCTAGGGCTGCCGGGATGCTTGGATCAATTGCGTTGGCCCAGTGCTGTTCGCCATTCACAATGTACTTGTGGATTGTGGTGTGGAATGCTTCCTGCACCTGGCTTGCCGAGCCGGAAAATTCCAGCACTGTGCGGCCTTTTGTTGATCCGACCTGGAATCCGTGCGACTGCAGCCAGTTGGTGATGGTTTGCATGTCGGCGTCGGTTGGGCCGAACTGCGCGCCAAAATCTTCCGGCGCGAGCCATTTGTGATAGTTGGGCGAATTCTTGTCCTGCTGATCGTCGAGCAACTTGCGCAGCGCAGTCTCCTGATCGTGGCTGCGCTTTAAGACCAGCAGCATGCGATCCATGGGCAAAGTGGCCGGGGCAGTTCCGAGATCGAACTCGGGACGCGCGAGCGGGTGCGTGTTCCCCTTCAGTACGGTGAGTCGCGTCTCATCGACTCTCTGTGTGATCAATGGCCTGGGCGCGCCCGGCACGGCCTGCGCCTGGTCCTGCGCGAAGACCGGCGAACAAATCCCCAAGGCCGCAACAATGATTATGACGATAAGGAAGAAAAGACGAGAGAGGGACAACCTGGCGGATGACGCACACAGTGCGTGCATAAGGCACCTCTACCCTGGAATGACACTGCCCATTGAGATCGAACGGAGGAGGAAGGTGGGATTCCGCTAGGTCTCATTGTTGGCTCAAGAGCCGGTGGACCCGCAAACGTACATTAAAGTTGCCCGTTTTTCAAGGCCTAGACGCACACTGGCATTGCGCTAGAACGCGCGCCGGACGGAGCTTCTATGGTGTGTGTTACCGAAGTTCCGGCAGGCTGCGGTGAGATGGTTCAGTTGATTATGCCGAAAACGTTCCGCGGTAAGTAGTACCTTGGAAATGGACGAAGAAGCTGCTGCCATCGCGATGCGGCCACAGCGAGCCTCTGTCGACACTCCCAACCGTGATGTTGATCACAGCCCGCTCATATCGGCCGTCTTATAAAGGTGAGTGAGACGTCTGCCCGCATCTGGCCGCGGCCGGCCTAGCGCCACTCCATCGGCCGCTTTGGTATCTCGCCTTGCTGAATCCGGTGCCCTCCGATCCCTCGCAATTTCGCGCGCGGCCGGGCGCACTAAAGGGAGGACGTAGTCCTTGTTCACCCTCTACATTCTCCCCTTTCTCGTTGTCGCGCTCGCCATGCTCATCGGATTCCTGCGGGCCCAGCATCACGAGCGCGAGAGTCTTCGGCTGGAAGCCGAGCAACTCCAAGCCACTCTTCGCGAGCGTGAGAAAGAGCGCGACTCCGCTCTGCAGGAACTCTTCCTGCGGTTCTCCGAAGAGGGGAAGCTGAGCAAGGAAAGAAGCCAGTTCCAGGCCAAGCTCGCCGACTACGAGAAGTACGCCGCTCTTACTCAACTCGCCCTCGGAGCAGCTCACGAGATCAATAACCCGCTCCTCGGCATTCTCTCCCACCTGGAGCTGGAGCTGAAAAACGCTCCCGAGGAAGAGCGCCTGGAGATCGAGCAATGCATTGAAGGTGCACGCCGGATCTCGGTGACCCTTCGCAGCCTGATGGACTACGCCCGCCCAAGCCCGCTGATTCTGAGCAAACTCAACCTTCACAGGCTCGTGTCTGACACGCTTGCGTTTCTGCAGCACCAGCCCATGCTGCACGGACGCATTCTGGAGAATCGCGTGCCCACCGACCTGCCAGTCATCCGCGTCGATGCCAACCAGCTCTCGCAAGTTCTGATGAATCTGCTGCTAAACGCGGCGCAGGCCACGCCCGAAGGCGGACGGATCACCGTTTTCGCCGAGCAGAAACCGAGATCAGAAATTGTCGAGATTCGTATCGTCGACACGGGCTGCGGCATTCCGCCTGACGTTCTGCCGCACGTCTTTGAGCCGTTCTTTACGACAAAGCGCGGGAAGGGAACGGGCTTGGGCCTGAGCATCAGCCAGACGTATGTGCGCAGCCACGATGGCGAGATTCAGATCGATAGCGCTGCTAACTGCGGCACGACAGTGACGATCACTCTTCCGCTTCGCCAGCCAGAAGCTGCGCGTGAGGGCAGCGCGAAGAGCAGCGAGGTGATCATTCAATAGCCATGGCCTACTCCGTCCTGATCGTTGACGATGAAGATCTCACACTACGGACCATCAGCCGCGGACTCTCGGCCGAGGGTTTCGAGATTCTCACTGCCGCCTCCGGCGAAGACGCGCTTCAGATCTTTGAGGACGAGAAGCCCGACCTTGTCCTGCTCGACATCGTGCTGCCTGGAATCGACGGAGTTGAGGTTCTGCGCCAGATCAAAGCCGCGAACCCGGCCTGCATTGTGGTCATGATGAGTGCCTATCATATGGTCGACCGAGCCGTCGAAGCGATGAAACTCGGCGCGTTTGACTATCTGATCAAGCCATTTCACTTGACGGACCTCACGTCGACACTACGACGTGCTTCGGAAATGCTTTCTCTGCGCGTGCGGGTCCGCGACACTGTCGAGACGGCAAAAGGCGAGTATGACTTTGGGCGCGTGGTCACGCAGAATCCCGCCATGCGGCAGATGCTTGAAGTTGCCCGCAAGGCGGCTGAGACGGATCACACGACGATTCTGATTCAGGGCGAAAGTGGAACCGGGAAGGGAGTCCTGGCCCGGGCGATTCACTACTCCAGCCCGCGCGTGAATCAGCCGCTGCTGGAACTCAACTGCGCCACTTTGCCCGACGCGCTGCTGGAAAGCGAACTCTTCGGATTCGAGCCGGGCGCTTTTACCGACGCCCGCCGCAGGAAAGAAGGGCTACTCGAGCGCGCCCACGGGGGAACGCTTTTTCTGGACGAGATTGGCAACATGTCGCCGAGCGTACAGGCCAAGTTGCTGCGCGTGCTCGAAGAAGGCACGTTCCTGCGTCTCGGCGGGACCAAGTCGATCAAGGTGGATGTCCGCCTGGTCACTGCCACCAACACCAACCTGAAAGAGGCAGTCGCTGAGGGGCGATTCCGCGAAGACCTCTTCTATCGGCTCAATGTTGTGCCGCTCTTTATTCCGCCTCTGCGGGAGAGAAAAGAAGACATCCTGCCGCTCGCGCTCGACATGGTGCAGCGCTTCAACGAAGAGCTGAAGAAGAATTTCCTGGGATTCACGCCTGAGGCCGCCGACTTGATCGTGAACTACTCCTGGCCGGGCAATATCCGGGAACTGAAGAACGTTGTGGAGCGCACCATGATCCTCGCTCCCGAAGGCGACGTCGATGCGATCTCCCTGCCGGAAGAGATTCGGGAGTCGAAGAATCATGCGAGCCAACCCGAGAAGACTCCGAACGACGGCGAACCCGGAGGAGACTTTCTCGTCAGCCTGCGGGAACTAGAGGAAGACTACATTCACAAAGTGCTCGCAGCGACGGGCAACAACAAGACCCAGGCTGCGAAGATTCTGGGAATTCACCCGACGTCGCTGCTTCGCCGACTCAAGAAGGAACCGTCATTGAATTAGATATTGCGGTGTGACGTCGATCCAGCTACTGCCCTCCGCTCAAAACCCTTCACATGCTCTTTGAGAAACTGACGGATGGCTTCCCACGCCTTCTGATTCTGCTCATAGGTGAAACCGCCGTGGTTGGCGCCGGGCACTGTATATAACCGGTTCGGAACTTTGGCCGCGTCCAGCTCCTTGTGCAAGCGAACCGACTGCTCGTAGGGCACAAGTGCGTCATTGTCTCCGTGAATGGTGATGATTGGCGGCATGTCGCTGGTGACGTAATGAATAGGCGAGACGCGCTTCGCGATCTCGTCGGCATTCGGCTGGTCGCCCAGCCATGCGACCGCGTAGCCTTTTGCATTCGGGCCATGCAACTCATCGAGCACATCGGCGATGCCGAACCAGTTCACAATCGCCGCCACTCGCGGATCTTTGCTGGTGCCGGGATTGGCGCTCCAATAGTCTTCATCGGGCGTTCTGCACTCGCGATCGAATCCTGCAGCCGGCGTCAGCATTCCGGTCATCAGGGCGAGATGCCCACCTGCCGATCCACCCTGCAGAACAACGCGGGAAGCATCGAAGTTGTATCGCTTCGCGTTGGCAAAGACCCAGTGCAGGGCGCATCGGCAATCCTCGACGGCGGCCGGAGCCAGGGACACCCTCCCGAGGCGATACTCGACGTTGACCGCCGCGAAACCCATTTGCAGGTAGGGCATCATCTCGAGCACACGCTCTTCCTTCGTGCCCTCGACCCATCCGCCGCCATGGATGACCACGACAACGGGAGTCGGGCCTGGAGCCGCGGCAGGCATGTAAACATCAAGTTTGTTCTGATAGTTGTTCGCCGTGTGATAAACGATGTTCGCTTCCACCCGGTAGCGCATCATCTCGGCGGCAAAGGATGCGGCATCGGTTTGCGCCAGGCCTGTTGATGCGAGAAGCAGCACGAAAGTGAATACAAGGAGTTTTTTGCGCACAGGTGCCTCGTGTGGATGTCTATATTGGAACGCAATTCACCCCACGCCCAATCGCGCAGAGGAACACAAGAGACTATCTCAACCGATACTTTCCAGCTAGCGCTGTGCTCTGAGCGTCACATTGCGGCCGGGAAGCACTGCGATTCAGGCATTCTGGGCTGAGCGATGGCAGGGAACTGAAGCCGCGGACGCTACTACTTGTGCAGGCGCCCAATCCACTTCCAACTGCTCCAGTGTCGCACCCAGCAGAGTGATGTCAGCCCTGCAGATCGTTCCCATGCCTGCAGCGTGCGCCATCTTGAGCGTCTGGTCCACGTAGGGAGATTCCTGTTTGACGATGCGTGCAGCAGTAGCGTCCGCGGCGACGGGATCGGTGCTCGCGAGTACAAGCCATGAACCCTGCCGCTGTTTCATGTCTGCCGTCCGTCCGCCGGAACTCAGCGAAGGTCCATCGCCTTCGATCCCGATGGACATATCGATAATGGCCAAGTCGGGTGCCGCTGCCTTCGCTATATCTACGAACAAGCGGCCGAAGCCGGTTACCGGGCCGGGATCATTCGCGTGCAGCAGGACCCGCGTGTTCCCAGTCTGGGGGTCGGTCCAGCCGTAGCGCTCCAGTGGCGTGATGCCGATGAAGTTCTTAAGCGATAGAGTGAGGTATGCCCACTTATGGGTCTTCAAGACGGGGATCGAGATGACCTTGTCAGCATCTATAACGAGACTGGAAACCGAGACCTTGCCTAGAGAAGTTCCGACCGGGACGTCGATCCAGCTTGGCGAGTCTACGTCGAGGCACGCCAACTGTACCGGAACCGAGTATTTCGAAGCCAGTTGTGCCGCAGCGGTCGCCAGATTCGTTGAACCATCCAGCGTCGTGGCTCCGCTCCAATCAAACCGCGGCATTTGGGAACCGTCGCCCACAATGACCTTTGCCGCGCCTGCTTTCAAGCACTCGTCCATGACGGCAATCACAATATTCGGTTTCGTACATTCCCCCAGCCAGAACGGGTTGTAACTGGCACTGGCCCACGGCAAGGTCACCATGTTGGGCTTGATGAACACTATGTCGCCAGACTTGACCACAGTGCCAATCCCGCCCAGCGCAGCCAGGGCCGATCGCGTCATCGTATCCAGGTTTGTCCCCTGCGCGACGGCAACCTGCGCTCCGTCGCCTGGACTGCAGGGGATGTCTGCCGGCGGGGGCGGCGGAGTTACTGGTGAAGTATGCACCGACGAGCCGTCACAACCGATCAGTAAGTCCGAGGCGAGGTAACCTACTGCTGCGCATCCACCGAACTTCAGGAGTTCCCGCCGCGTTGGTGTTTTCATTTCCTTACCTCATGGTTGCCCAGGAACCACGCACCGTTGAGTTACTTTGGCAAGTTCTCGAAATCCCCGAACTGAAAATTCGTTGCAGGGTCATCCGAGATTTCGGTTGTACTGCCGTCGGCAATCCGGTACGCGTACATGCGGTATATGCCCGAGCGATTGGAGTCATAAATGATGTAAGCCTCGTCTGCCGTCCAGCTTGGGTATTCGGAGATTTGCGATAAATCGTACTGGGTGATCGCAACCGGATTGGAAACTACGCGTGTGGCTGCATCGAAGTCCGCGTAGTAGAGCACCACGTCGTTGTAGGTGCTCATGTTGCCATCGTTATCCAGCATGTAGGCGACCTTGGTCTCGCTGGGAGAGACGGTCAGTTTGTGCCACAACTGGGTCGTGGGACGGGTGATCTCTTCGTAGAGGGGCTGCCCTCCCGCATGAGGTGTCATCAAGAAGGACTGTGCGAACACACCGGTTCCAGTCCATGCGACGCGGTCCATGAAAATGCGGCCGTCCTTCAGGCCCGAGAACGCCCACTCGTATCCATTCGAGGGCGTGGACAGGAGTACCTCGTCACCGATTTTGCCTTGCGGCGAGATCAAGTAGATGTCGTTGGAAGTTGAGCCTCGCGCGGCGTAGCGGTTGAAAATGATCTGATTACCTCCGTCGCGCGTCCAGCTTGGATTGAAGTCGGCGTACTTCCCGTCGCTGAGCACTTGCGCGTTGCTGCCATCGGCAGCGATCACGCAGAGTTTCGTCTTCCATGCATCGAAGGTGTTGCCGTATTGCATGGCGTGAAAGAACGTGATGAGAGATCCGCTCTCGGACCACGAAGGCTTGAAGTCATCTCCATCCGTGAGCACGAGACGCGGCTGTCCCGACGCGGTGATCGCAATTCGCCAGTTGTAGGAAGAAGCCCATCGCGCTGTCGTAACAGGGCTGCCGGTGACAGGAGTGGCGGGAAGCGTCTGTATGGACGCTCCTACGCCACACACCTTGGACGTAGTCTGCGGAGAACTGTTGTCGGGAGGAGGCGGGGAAATGCCGGTGCTGCCTCCTCCACATCCGGAGGCAAGAAGCCATGCCCCGAAGCAGGCCGTAAGCAGCAACCCCTTGGTCGGCTTCGATGGATACCACACATCACGCAAACGGTCGGACACAGGCAACCCCATTCTTACGGGCGTGCCGATGCGATCCCTTTCCGGTGCAATTGCCGAATGCTTCGGTGCTTGATGCCGACAGTCTCGCTGGAGCGAGACTGGACAAAGATCGTCCAGCGGCAGCACGATCCCCGGATGTTATCAATGATGCAGAATTACGCCGTGACCGCCATCACAGCCACAATGCAGCGTAGGAAGCGAATCCGGCTCGCATTGTAGGCGGCAGTGTCTCTGCCGATGTTCGTATTGACCCTCGTGCCCGCGCTCTGACCGTCGGCGGTCTCGGTCACTGCAAAACGCAGTTGCATTTTGCAACATGCAGCGCTTCGCAGGGCTTTCATGAAGACACTCGACGGGTAATGATCCGTTTCTAATCAAGGGCTTACAAAGTACGCACGAATTGTTACTGACGTGCTCTACGTATTGTGGCGGAAGCCTGACTTCGTAAACAGACTTCTGCGTTCGAGGGCATCATGTCCATACTCTTCGTGCTGCTGACATTTTTGTTAATCATCTCAGTCAATTACCTCTGGTTCCGGCCGCAGCCGTCAGTGGCGGCGACCACGCATCCACCAATAAAACTTCCAGCGCCGGTTATGTCGAAACAGGCTGGATTCTCTATTCCAAAAGACTATGCTTTTCATCCCGGACACACCTGGGTACTGCGTGAAGGCCAGGACGCCGCGCGTGTTGGTCTGGACGCGTTCACCGCCGAGCTCATTGGCAAGATTGACCACATCGAAGTCGCCAAGCCCGACCGATGGGTCCGCCAGGGCCAGAAACTGATGACCATCCACGGCGACGGCTTCTCGTTTGAACTCGTTTCGCCGATCGAGGGCGTCATCACTCACGTCAACCAGGAGATCCTCAACGATCCGGCGCTCGCCCAACGCGATCCTTATAAGGATGGTTGGATCGCCACTCTAAAGGCTCCCGACCTCAACACCAACGAACGCAATCTGATGCAAGCCACGATGGTCGCCCCTTGGATGCACTACACACAGCAGCGCCTCAATACCGAGATTGCGAAATTAAATCCCGCCCTCGCGCAAGACGGCGGAGTCCCGGTCCCCGGCCTTCTGTCACGTATCCCGGCAGAACTGCGCCAGCGGATCATTACCGAGTTCTTCCTCAACTGAACGGCTCGGTCTCAAGGAGAGAACTTGCAATGCCTAAAACGAAAGCAATCCTGATCGACATCACCAAATGCATCGGCTGCCTCAGTTGTGAGGCCGCATGCAAACAAATTCACGGTTTTCCCACGGATCCCGAGCCGAAACTCTCCACGACCGCTTTCACCATCGTGGAAACGCATGAAGATCGATACGTACGCCGCTTGTGCATGAATTGTCAGGATCCGGCGTGCGCCTCGGCGTGCCTGGTTGGGGCACTGCAGAAAACCGAACTTGGCCCGGTCACTTATGACTCGTCGAAGTGCATCGGATGCCGCTATTGTCTCGTTGCTTGTCCGTTCAACGTCCCACGCTATCAGTGGTCGAAGCTCATGCCATTTGTTACCAAGTGCGACATGTGCGACGCGCGCCAGATGAAGGGACAGCCTCCCGCCTGCGTTGAGGCGTGTCCGGTGCAGGCTTCCATTGTGGGCTGGCGCGATGAAATTCTCGAAGAAGCTCAGCGCCGCATTTTTTCTGATTCGAAATACGTGAAGCATATCTACGGGAGCGAAGAAGTTGGAGGCACTTCGGTCTTTTATCTGTCCGATGTTCCGTTCGAAAAACTCGGATTCACCAGCATGCAGTCGCAGCCCATGCCGGTGCTTACCGCCAATGCTCTGGGCGATATTCCGACAGTGGTGATGGTGGGCGGCGGACTACTGGCTGGTCTCTACTGGATCACCAATCGCAGGAAACTCGTGGCTCTGGCCGAAGCCGCCGAAGCGGCCGAAGCCGGAAAGGGCAAGGATCATGTTTAATATCCGTCTTCCTAAACTTACTTTCTGGCGTACGGTTGTCGCCGTCATATTTATCGCAGGAGCTTACGCCGCCTACGCGCGATTTGCGCTCGGCTTTCAAAGATCCACAAACCTCGTCGACTCGCAGCCTTGGGGGCTGTGGGTTGGGCTAGGCACGCTCTGCGGAGTCGGCATCTCCGCCGGAGGCTTCGCTATCGCTGTCGCAGTTTATCTTCTTGGCTTTGAGCGCTACCGTCCGATCGCCCGAGCCGCAGTCCTGCTCTCATTTCTGGGATACATGTCGGTGATCATCGGCATGATGTACGAACTTGGTCTCCCCTGGAGGATCTGGCACCCGATCATCATGTGGAACCGGCGCTCCGTCCTGTTTGAGGTCGCGTGGTGTGTGATGCTTTACACCACGGTGCTCGCGCTTGAATTTTCACCGTCGCTGGTGGAGAAGATACCCTGGGTTCGTCTGCGGAAAATGTATCTCGACTGGCATCACCACATTCTTATCGGGTTGGTGCTGATCGGCGCGGTGCTCTCGTCGCTGCATCAGTCGTTCCTCGGCGGACTCTATTTGCTCGCCAAAGGCAAAGTCGATCCACTTTGGTACAGCCCATATCTGCCCTCGCTGTTTTATCTCTCGGCGGTTCCTGCCGGGTTGGCGGCCACGATTATGGTCGTCCATCTCAGCAATCGTTCCCTGAACGCCCGTGTAGACCCGCGCCTTCTCTCGGAGTTGAGCCAGGTCATCGCGCCCATGCTCTACATCTATGCGTTGCTGCGCGGCATTGACATAGCCACACACGGCGGGGCCGCTTACCTCTTCGCGTGGCGCGAAGAAACCATGCTGTTCTGGTTCGAAATCACCCTGTTGGTCATCGCTCCGATTGTTCTGCTCAGCCGCGCCAAGGTCCGCAACAATCCCAATGCGCTGTACGGAACTTGCGCCCTGGTCGTGATGGGATTCATGGCTAACCGCTTGAACGTGTCCATCACCGCATTCCAGACGAGTTCAGGGTTCTATTACGTACCCAGGTGGACCGAATTCGCCCTGACATTTGCCACAGTAACAGCCTGTGCAGTGGCGTTTCACTACGCCGTGCTCTATCTGGAAATTCTCCCCAGAGCCGTGCCGGCCAAGAACTGGATGACCACGCACACTGCAGCTGCGTAACTCGCAAGCTGCTCGAGTACCCCGTCCGGGTCGCGCGAACCTGCGAGCCCGGACGGGGATACCCGAAACAGGTCGGGCTGCCCTACTTCATTTCGTAATCCCCTCTTGCAAGGGCGAGATCCTCCGAGCTCACGAAGAACCAACTCAGCGCGCCCAGCATATGCCGCTGACGTCAAGAACCCAACTTGTGCCAAGATGCGCCAGTCCTACAGAATTTCCCCTATGCGAACCCCGTACAATCACGTGCTACATTCCCTTTGGGCATGAGTCAGGCGTGTAAGGTGGCCGATGTATGGCTTACGGAAAGGCGCTCTCAACCAAGTATCCCGAGGAACAAATGCCAGGATCCAAACGGCCGAACTAACTTATGCGGGAACATAGAGAAGGATAGATGAGGCTTTGCGCGCAGGCCGCCGTTGAGCAAGATCCGGAAAAGCTGATGGTGCTGGTCGAGGAGATCAACGAGTTGCTGGAACAGAAGGAACGTCGCTTGGAGATTGGACTGTACCCCAAGGCAGGGTAAGGTCCGTAGCGCAGTTTGCAGTCGGGTGGACCCCATCCTGATCGTCTCCTTGCCGATCAGGATGGGGATTTTTCTTGGAGACTCCGTACTAGGAGTCGCTTTTCACGTATCGATAGAACCTCGGTTGCCCGCGGCTTCTCCAGTACCGGCTACGGTAATCGTCGATTCCCGGTCCCGTGCTCAAGAGGCTGAAGAACTGGTGTCCCGCAGGACGGACAACGATGCCTACGTGCCCATGCCAGACTACGAGATCAGCGGTTTCCGGGCGTGACACTCGCCTGAATCCTTGCGCCCCGGCGTACAGATCCTCTGAATCGGCGTATTGGTAAGGAAAACCCGCGCGCTCATATATGGAGTGCACCAGGTGCGAGCAGTCTCCGCCCGCATGCCGAGTCTTTTTTGTTCCCAGCGCGAAAGCAATGACTGAGGATCGATCTCGTCTGCTCAGCGCACCCTTTGCGTTCTGAGCGCGGTGTTTGGCAGGAGACGTGTTCTTCTGCGCTGATGGCTTTTCCACGGTATGGTCGGCTCGCAGCCTAGCGCCCGCGCACACCACGAGCCCGCAAAGCAGGGCGCGAAACGACCAGTTCAGCCAGGGCTGCATACCGTCATTTTGATGCCTTTTCTATTCACCCCGGAGGTTACGTTTGTGAAAGCCCTTCCCAAAGTCATCGACAGATTTTCCGCGGCGATGAGGAGTACCTGGGAAGTTACCCCACTCCGTATGCCGTTGAGGAGGCAAGCTGTGGTCCATGGTCATGTTTCAGTCGTGTGTCGCGGCTGGCCAAAGACGAGAAAGAACCAATAAAACCGCGGCGAGAAGCTCTGCCGAGAGTTCAGCAACTACACGGAACACGGCTCTTTGTTGATGGACAACCCAGCCCGGGATTTTGTTCTGAAAACGTAACAAGTCGCAGATTGTGAAACCGGCATGGCCGGGTTCTCTAAACTTGCAGCTATAGGACCGCTCATGCCCCTGTCCACCGAACTGCAGTTGCTGCTGGTAACGAATGACTACGCCACCTTGAGAATTGTCAGATCGGCTGCCGCACAACTCGGCGCTGGTCTGGCTTGCATGGCGACTGCTGAGTCTGCATGCGATTACATCGGCCGCCGCAAAATCGACGGTATCTTCGTCGACCTCGAGATTCCGGCGTGGGAGCAAATCGTCGACGCCCTTCGCCAGGGCACATTCAATCACTTCGCTGTTGTCTTTGCGTGCATGACGAATCGTGTGGTCGGCAAAGAAGCGCTCAAGCGAGGAGCTCACGTCATTCTTCATAAACCGCTGAGCGTGGGTGATGTCGTATCGCGCGTGCAGTCGGCTCGCGAACTGATGATTCGTGAGCGCCGGCGCTTCTTCCGCCATCAAGTCTATCTACCCGTCTCGCTGACGGTGAACGGCGCCCCGCAGCACGCGCTTATGACCAACCTCAGCGAAGGCGGCATGGCTGTCCGTGTGACCCAGTCCCTTGAATGCTCCTTGCTTTTGGACTTCGCTTTCCAACTGCGCGCCGGACCTGTTATCAACGGACGAGGGCACGTCGCCTGGCGCGATAATCAAGGCATGATTGGCATCGGATTTCAGTTCATTCGCGACCGCGGCAAGGATGAACTTCTTACTTGGATTCGTCAGCAAGAGCGCCTCACTCCGCAGCACCCCAGCTGGGGTCCGGCCTCACTCACTCGCTGACTCGTGCAGAGTTGGCGTGGAGATCGAGCAGGGGATGAGGCGTGCGAGTTTTGCCTGGGTGTCAGGCGTTTCACGCAGACTCAAAAGCAAAGGCCCCTCGGAGACGAGGGGCTTTGCTCGATTGCAGTCCGAGATTTCGGCTCGCCCGGACTAGTGAGCGAGGAACCAGGGAGTTGTTGTGCTATCTGTCTTGAAGAAGTTCAGAAGCATATTCGCGTCCTTCTCACGTCCGTAAGGCTTAGAAGGATGAGTTCCATCGGGTTCCATATCCTGACAAGTCCACACCAGCCCGTCGCTTCTCCCCAGCATGCCGTTGGACCAATCGTAAAGGCCCCATGCCATCCAGGGTGCCTTCACTGGGCCCAGTGCCGGATTGTAGTTGAGCGACGCCAAGCCATTCAGTTGATCCTGTATGGCCCATTTCACGGCAAACCCATGCTGATAAGCCCAGGGTTCAGGGTTCGCGGGATTCTTCGTCCCATTCGAGTAGCCGGCATAGAAACGACTGCCGAAGTATGCCAGCTTCAGATTCGGGAACTTGGTGTGGAGATTCTGGGCGATAGACTCCAGATTGCCTTGCGTGGGATACATATCGCTGGGGAAGTTGCCTGTCGGATAGTTGCCATCGTTCACCCACGCGACAACAACTTGATTTGCGGTGAGGCCGGCCTGCGGAAGGAAATTCTGGAAGATCGGGTTCCAGATAGCGTTGTTGGGACTGGCAAAGAGCGCCGCACTTGCCCGCGGCTGCGCCCCCGGAACAAACACGACTGCGGGATTCTTGGTTGGATCCGCATTGGCATCGGTCATGAATGTGAGGAAGACGTCGAACGTGTCTGACATTCCGAGAGAGAGTACGCCGATCTTGCCGGTTGGGGACGGATTTCCGTTGGCGTCCAGAGGCTGAATTCCCTGCGCGATTGAGACGCCATCGGCATCATGGTCGGCGGGACGAACATTGCTTCCGTTTGGATAGAGCCCACCTTGTTGGCCGAGATAGGTTCCAGTTCCCAGATCATTGAGGGCGACGCCGGGTGTTCCTGTCTGGCCCATATACCAGATCGTGTTGTCGCAACTGGATCCCGTAGGGGCGAGCACGGTCATCGAATATTGCGTTGTGCTTTGTTGCGCGGAAGAATCCTGAACCGAGATTCCGAAACTGTACGTGCCTAGCCCGACCGTAGAGGCCAATGTTCCGCTGAGAAGGCCAGAGCTGCTAAGCATCAGACCCGCGGGTAAGGTCGAACCAGAAGCTAGCGAGTAAGTGTACGGAGGTGCGCCTCCGCCTCCTGCGAACTGAACCTGGTAGGCATGGTTTTGTGTCGCCAGGGGCAAAGTCGGAAAGGTTGTGAGCGCCAAAGTGGTCGCGGTTGTACCCACGCCTGTGAGCGCCACTCCATTCGCAGGCAACGCGTCGTAAGCGATCACCATGACGTTGTTGAACGCGCCTGCGGCGCTTGGAATAAAACTGACTTGCAAGGGCAGAGAACCGCCTGCGGGAATCACAGTCGACTTTCCGCTAAAACCGGAAACAAAGAATGGAGGGTCGACCGTGACGGAGTTCACCGTCATATTGCCGGTTCCCTTATTGTTGATTGTGACAGGCTGGGTGATGCTGCTCTGACCTGCGGGCGTCGCAGCGAAACTCAAAGATGTCGTACTCAGACTTACCTTTTCTTTTGCCGCTTTGCCGCTACCGGTCAGCGGAATCACATTGGCCGTATTGTTCACGTAGATGGTGATTGAGCCGCTGAAGCTTGTGACGGAGTCCGGTGCGAATTTGACTTCGTAGGAAGTGTGCTGTCCCGGAGGCAAGGTCTTTGGCGCCCAACCTGTGAAGAACAAGAATTGAGGTGCAGATAACGTATAGCTGTTGACCGTGATCGTGGTCGTTCCGGTATTAGTCACCGTGAACGAAGTAGAGCCGCTGACCATCCCCACTGTCACACTGCCAAAATTCTTTGAACTGGGCGAAATTGTGTACGAAGTCTGAGCTGCAGCAACGATGGAGAGAATGCTAAAAGCGACCAAAGCCAAAACCTGGCGCGCGTAAGCCTGGAAGAATCGCACAAAACCTCCTGGACGACGAAGCTTGTCCAACCCATTGCCAAGCGACACGAACAGATCGATTGGGAGCCGGACACCTTGTAACCAAGGCTAAATACGACGGGGGGAGAGTGCGGCGGGAGAGATTTCCCCATACCAGCGTTTCACGCTGGCCCACGTTGAACGTATCTTACCCGAAGTTCTTTGTCCTGACCATTTCAAAAACAGGAAAAATCCAAAACAAAAAAAATCAACAAGGAAAGTTGCGGACGAGAGAATCAGAAGTATGCAGAAACCTGCACAGAGGTAGTTGACTAGAGAGTAATAGCACTGGCCGTTTCCAGATGTCCAGATGCATCAAGAGCCTATTGGCCTAAGGGTACCTGTCCCGACGCCAGGATCGTGCCTACGCTGACTGGGGACGGAAATTGCGTCCCCAAGGGCAAAGCATGATCCCCCGATCCCTGTTGGGCAAGAAGAAGGGTTGGCTCGTAAGGCGTCTGCTGCTCTCGATATGGCTGCTTGCAATTGGGTTGGCTGTTAGCATCGAAACAGGTTGTGTTGGTCTCAGCAAAACCTCGCCCGACGTAACTCCGGCGCTCAGCATATCGGCAAATCTTCCCGGCGCATCCTTGGGAGTGGCCTACAACGGGAGTATCAGCGTCTCCGGAGGTAACTCACCTTACGCGTATGCGATTTCGAGCGGTACTCTTCCATCGGGGTTAGCTATTAACTCGACGAGCGGAACGATTACGGGAACTCCCAGTTCATCCGGCACCTCCAACTTCACGGTCACGGTGACAGACTCGGCGAAAAACCAGGCTGTCTCCGGGCAGTTGAGTATCGCGGTTGCGGACATTAAGATTTCGGTTTCACCCAGCAGCGCAACTGTTGCGTCCCGGGGCACTCTGCAATTCACGGCCACACTGACAGGGATCAGCAATACATCAATAACGTGGACAGCATCGTCGGGAACCATTTCCAGCAGCGGGCTGTACACGGCGCCGATCGTGAGTGCTAATACGACAGCTACAGTTACCGCGACCAGCGTGGCGGATGCGAGCAAGCAGGCAAGTGCAACTCTGACGATAACTCCTGCAGGCTCTGCGAATCTGTCGGTCACGACCACGAACTTGGCAACCGCGACGCAAGGAACCGCCTATAACCAGTCGCTGACTGCAACGGGAGGAACTCCGCCATACACGTATGCAATAACGAGCGGCGCTCTTCCGTCAGGGTTAGCTCTTAAGGCCACGAGTGGAGCGATTACGGGGACTCCCAGTTCGTCCGGCACCTTCAGCTTCACGGTCACGGTGACAGACTCGGCGAAAAACCAGGCTGTCTCCGGGCTGTTGAGTATCACGGTTGTGGACATTAAGATCTCGGTTTCACCCAGCAGCGCAACTGTTGCGTCCCAAGGCACTCTGCAATTCACGGCCACACTGACAGGGATCAGCAATACATCAGTAACATGGACAGCATCCTCGGGAACTATCTCCAGCAGCGGGCTGTACACTGCGCCGCTCGTGAGCGTCAATACAACGGCTACGGTGAGCGCGACCAGCGTGGCGGATGCGAGCAAGCAGGCAAGCGCAACTCTGACGATTACTCCACTAGCCTCTTCGAATCTGACGATCACAACCACGAGCTTGGCAACGGCGACGCAAGGAACTGCGTACAACCAGTCGCTGACTGCAACGGGAGGAACTGCCCCGTACAGCTGGAGCATCAGTTCCGGTGCCTTGGCTGGTGGCTTAACACTATCGAGTGCCGGCTCTCTTTCAGGTACTCCCACGCAGTCCGGACAGTTTAGTTTCACCGCGCAGGTCAAAGACACGTCGTCTCCTCAGCTTTCCGCCAGCAAATCGTTCGCACTTACGGTGAACTCATTGCCCACCGGGAACTCGATATCGAGCAGTTTTTTCAATATCCATGTGAACCAGCCGACGTCGCCCTGGCCCAGTTCGCCGGTCGCTGGACAAAGACTGTGGGACGCCGCGGTGCAATGGGCTCTGATCAATACAGCGTCCGGAGTTTACGACTGGTCGGATCTCGACAGCCGGTTGTCTGAAGCCAAGACTCATGGGGCGGACGTGCTGTTCGACCTTGCGCGTACTCCAGCGTGGGCGCAATGCAACACCACAACAGCATCTGCTTGCGTGCAGACGCCGGGATGCGCATACGAGTCGTCAACCTGGGGAGGTGGTCCGGGTCAGTGTTATTGGCCCGAGGATCTCAACGCAGATGGCACAGGATCGAACCAGCACTGGAAGGACTGGGTGACGGCGATTGCGACACATTCGGTCAACAACGGTCCGAGCTACGCGCGAATCAAGTATTACGAGATCTGGAATGAACCGAACCAGGACGTCTACTGGCGCGGCACAGTTGCCCAGTTGGTGCGCATGACGAATGACGCAGCTTGCATCATCAAGGGTGTGGGAACGGGTTGCAACAACACGAATCCGATTGATCCTACGGCAATGATTGTTACGCCGGCGCCCACGAATGGCGGGGCCCAGATTAATACGTTCCTTGATGCGTTCTTTAGCGGAGGCGGCGCGGACACCGTCGATGTGATTGCCTTCCATGGTTACAACGGAGCCGATCCCGAAGCAGTAGACGACACAATCTCGGTTGTACAGAGTGGGCCGATCGTCACATACGCCCTTACCTCAAAGCCGTTGTTCGACACAGAATACAGCTGGGGCCTGAATACTCCTTTTGCAGATCCCGACCAGCAAGCGGGATTCGTAGCCCGGGGTGTTCTTCTGCATGTGTCCCGTGGCGTAGATAAGCTCTACTGGTATGCGTGGGAGACGTCGGGCGTCATGTGGAGTGCGAACGCCGTTGCAGGATGCACAACTCCGGATGCCAGCGGAGTTGGATTTACCTGTCTGACAGGACTGGCTTATACGCAGGTGCAAAACTGGACGGTGGGAGCTTCCATCAGCCAGCCGTGCGCTGCCAATGGAACCGTCTATACGTGTGGGTTTACCAAGGCGAACGGTTACAAATCGCTCGCCGTCTGGGACGCGGCACAGAGCTGCAGTAACGGAGTGTGCACAACATCGCAGTTCACAGTTCCGGGCGGTTATGTGCACTCGAGGGACTTGCGCGGGAACGTAACAAGCATCAGCACAAAGAGCATAGCGGTTGGCTATAAGCCGGTTCTGCTCGAAAACCAGTAGACAAGGCAAGAACTGGGACTCGACCCGCAGCAAATCAAGTCCGCAATTCTCGTTTCACCTATTGGACTCGGATGCCGGAACTCGTCGGGTCCAGCACGGAAGCGCGGCACAAAGGACTATTTCTCCAGAATGATGGGCTTGGTTCCGATTGTGACCTTGTGAGTGCTGGCAATTGTGAACGTCTTTCCGTTCAGATCCCGATAGTGCCCATAGGTGCTGGCTGCGGTGTAGGTGGAAGAACCATCTGTATTCCAGACGATCTGGCCTGTGTAGCCGCCGGAACGGGTGATCTTACAAGCGTATACGCCGTGATAGATGGTTCCGTCCCCGCCGGTTTCCGTACATTGACTCGGCATCGTGGCTCCCTTCAGCCAGTTGTAGACCTGGTCGTAGGCTTTGGCGGCCTTGGTCTTACCGCCCGTTGCACTCCAGAGCGTGCCCCACGTGGGATTGTCCCAAGCGTACCAGTAGAAGCGTGTGACACCGTAGTTCCAATGCAATATGAAATGGCGTGCGAGAAATGCTGCCTGCTGATCGGGGTCGGTGATCGATCTCGTCTCATTGCCCCACGAGGCTTCGGTATCGTAAAGCAGTTTTCCCTGCAATCCATAGGTATTCATTAGATCCTTCAGCGGCTTGGTCTTGAAGCCGCCGATGCTTTCCGGAACATCGTTGTTTACGACGTCGGGATAACCGTGCAGGCTGACGATGTCGACATCGCGCGTGCCCCCCGAAGACCAATAACTGTCCATGTAGCTTTTCGATATAGCGGACGGGGAGGCAATCAGCGCTGAAGGGTCGTTGGCGCGGATGTCGTCATGCTCATGCTGGGTGAGCGTGATCATATCGTTCACCGTTCCTGTGAAGCCGTTGCAATCCGGTTCGTTCCACAGTTCGTAGATTTGGATTCGTCCCTTATAGCGCTTCACGAGAGCATTGACGAAATCGTCCCAGTCCTTAATATTGGCGACGGTTGAAGTACAGGTATACGGACCGCCGACGTACGGAATGCTGCAGGTATTGACGTCCTTGGCTGCCCACATCGGAACATATGCCTGGGAGTAGAGAAACGACATGCCGTGACTCTGGGCGAGATCCACGTATGCGTCCAAAGTTGACCAGTCATAAACACCGCGGGATAGCTCTACGAAAGGCCAACTCACGCTCGATCCCTTGCCCAGAGCGCCGAAACTGGAAGTCGGCCAGTCTGTGGTGAAAATAATGTGCATGCCGAAGTAGGTTGAAGGGATGGGACCCACTGCTGGCTCAGCCACTTGCGTTTGAGAAACGCCGATAAGACATAAAAGGAGAACAAGAACCGCAGACACAGAGGTCGGCAGCGACACGAGCCCTTGAAACTTCATAGATCCTCTATCTAAAAGATTTGGACTTCTTACCGATGTTCGCGGGCGCGCAAACTCTTGCTGCCAGAGGACGACTGACCAAAAGGGAACTGGGACGCAGCGCGGTCAGTCACTAACTGCTGGGCATTTTACGGTAATCTTGAAAAAGCTGCCAGAAAATTACGGAAGGCGTTGTCCAGAAGTCCTAATACCGCTGGCTGGCAAGTCCACAGCTCTCGTGCGAAACTTTCTTGCTGTTTGGGGTTTAATCAAGCCAAACCTGCCTTTTTCGTTGTGTGCCGGTAGATGGGGCGTAGTGGCAAGTCGTGCCCGAGCGGGCTGACGTGCAGTGGCGTTTCTGGGGAAATCCAAACGACGAGGTGAGCAGATGAGACGCACATGCGCGTGGGTCGCGTGTTTGTTATGGTCAGTCTGGCTTTGTAGCTGCGGCGGCAGCAGCAACGCCACTCCACAGGCGCAAAAAACGCTGACCAGTATTTCTGTCTCTTCCGCCAGTGCATCCGTGCAAGCGGGAGCTACGGATCAGCTCACAGCTACAGGCAAATACAGTGACGGTTCGAGCCAGGATCTGACCACGACAGTAACTTGGAGTTCTTCGGACACGACGAAAGCAGTTGTGAACTCTTCGGGACTATGCACGGCCGGACAAGCCGGCTCCGTCACTATTTCGGCAGCTTACAATGGCCTGAACGGCAGTACGGCGATCACTGTGAACGCACCAAATGCCACACTAAAGGGTGTCGCCATTTCGCCGACGAATGCCACCGTCAACGTGGGGCAGACCCAGCAACTGACAGCGACTGCTTCGTTCAGCGACGGCAGCCAACTCGACGTAACTCAGTTCGCGGTGTGGGCATCAAGCGACACAACCATGGCAACCGTTCAGAGTTCGGGGCAGGCAAGCCCAGGACTTGCGCAGGGAGTAGGAAGCGGTTCGCCGAATTTGACGGCATCGTATGCGGGCGTAACAGCACTGACCATTCTCAATGTCACCACCAGCGGTGGAAACCTCACCGGCCTGCTTCTGAGCGAGACGAATCCATCCATGGCGCCGGGAACTACTCTGCAATTTGTCACGCGCGCCAGCAGCAGCAACGGATCCAAAGGGGTGGTAACAAATTCGACGCATTGGACGACCGACAACGCAGCAGTCGCCACAGTAGAAGATCAAGGCCAATCCAACCCGGGTCTGGTAACCGCGGTAGCCGCAGGCACGGCCACGATAACGGCCAGCTTTAACGGTTTCAGCGCGAGTACGACCGTCACTGTCACCAGCGCGGCAACGAAAATCCCGCTGATGGACATGACCAGTTCTGATACCTATCTAGGATTCGCAGGAGGGCTTTACGAGAACAGCACCAACACGGTCCCGGCGATCCACGATACGGCGGGGATGACAGCAGCTAACGCGATTCAGCCCCTCGATCAGCAGGGAAATCCGAGTTCGACAGGAGCAGTAGTTTTTCTATCCATCGGCATGTCGAATGCCACGATTGAATTCACCTCGTTTCAGAATCAGGCTGCCCAGGATAGCGGGGTAAACCACAGCACTCTCGCGATCGAAGATGGAGCTTACGGAGCCGTGACGGCTTGCCCCTGGACCGTGGCGCAGGGACCCGCTAGCAACGTCTGTATCGGTGCAACCGGCGTTCCGGGAGAAAATCAATACGATCGCGTACGTGATACGGTGCTCGCTACTGCCGTCGGAGCGCCGTCGGCACCGGCCAACTGTGGAACTACTACAAATCCGTGCCTTACTGAAAATCAGGTGCAGGTAGTTTGGATCAAGGAAGCGAATCCGGATCCGGGCGAAGATGGGATGAGCGCTCTGTCCCAGGGTGCGCAGTGTGTGCTTCCGAGCACGATAGAAGTCTGCCGCTTCGAAGGGCAGTTGGGCAACATAATCCGCGCCGCCAAGTCGCGTTATCCGAACCTTAAGCAGGTCTTTCTCACGACTCGTATTTATGCTGGATACGCCGTTTCGCCGCTAAACCCAGAGCCCTATGCCTACGAATACGGATTTTCGGCGAAGTGGTTGATTCAGGCGCAGATCAACGAAGAGCGCAATCCGGGCCAAATCGATCCAGTCGCAGGCGAAATGAATTTCACCGCGGCGGCATGGACCGCGTGGTCTGCTTACATCTGGGCTGATGGTACAACGCCACGGTCGGACGGATTGACCTGGCAACCCACGGACTTTCAAGCCGACGGTACGCATCCCAATTCAGTAGGAGCGCAAAAAGTCGTCAATCAGCTGATGAGCTTTTTCAAAAGCTCACCCTACACGCCCTGGTTCCGTCCGTAGAGCAGTGACGCGCGGCACTAGATCCCCTTCCCCGTCAGGCTAATCGTCTGTGGGCTGGTGACGGCGTTGTCCTGGATTGTCACCTTGCCGGTGCGGGTGCCCGTCGCAGTCGGCGTGAAGGTTACGGAAATCTGGCATGTGCCACCTGCTACGACTGAACTGCCACAAGTGTTCGTCTGGGCGTAATCGCCGGTCACCGTGATACTCACGATGTTCAAGGTCGTCTTCATGCGATTGGTCAGCGTAACGGTTTTGGCTGCGCTGGTTGTGCCTACGGCTACACTCCCGAAATTGAGGGATGTAGAGCTCAAAGCGACTGGATTCAGTCCAGTGCCGCTCAGAGTGGATACATGTGGACCGTTCGCGCTGTTGTCAGTGACAGTTACCGAACCGGTACGAGTACCGGTAGCAGTCGGCTTGAAGGTTACGTTGATCGAGCAGCTTGCGGCCACGGCAAGCGTGGTGGAGCAGTTGGTCGTGTAGCTGAAGTCTCCCGAGATCGAGATAGCGATCGAGTTGACGGGATTCGTACCCGTATTGGTGAGCGTCAGTGTCTTCG
>Ga0335071_10001414_pt1 | contig 25808 bp, 18 predicted proteins | sample Lox_Sample_15_FD_206724 | JGI IMG/M metagenome (GOLD analysis project Ga0335071, IMG submission 206724) | Soil microbial communities from Loxahatchee National Wildlife Refuge, Florida, United States - Lox_Sample_1.5 | ecosystem: Environmental > Terrestrial > Soil > Wetlands | place: USA...
TCCCCAAACTTGCGTCGATGCCGAAGTAACCGGGGCCTCGCAGGTTGTTGCGCTGGCCAGATTCGCCGACGTACGCATAACGGAATTGGGAAGCGAGGGTATCGGCGCCGATGGTGCTTTCTTTGAAGACATTGGGTTGACCGTTTACGTCGGTGTAACTTCCGGTCGACACATGCCCGGTCAGGAATGCACGTGAGTCCTGCCACCAGTTCGTCGGATAAGCAAAGGTTGCGACGCTAAAGGGGAAACCGCTGGTCCAGCGGCCAATTCCTGAGAGTTGCCAGCCGCCAACAAACAGGTTGAGCACTTTGCCTGACCCATTGGCGAATCGTTGTCCGCGACCGAACGGTAGGCTGTAAAGCCAATTGAAATTGATCTGGTGGCGCAGGTCGAAGTCCGACGAAGAGCGCAACTGGTAAGGCATCCAGGCATTGATCGTTTGCCCGCTGCGGGAAACTGCGCTCCACCCGCCTTCATACATGCTGATACGCTCGGCGTTGGAGTTCATGTCAATGGAATGGGAGTACGTGTAGTTCAAATCAAACTGCGCATTGCCCACGTGACGCCGCAAGGTAACCAGCAGGCCATGATAGTAGGCATACCCGATCGAACTCCAGGAGAACATCGTCGAGAATTGCGGATCGAAAAAGTTGTAAGTCTGTGGGGACGATTGTCCGACAACTTGGGAGCAGCCCGGGAAACAATACGCGTCAAACGACTGCAGTGCGCCAATGCCTTGGACTCCGTACCACTGGAAGAGGTCGTACATATTCTGTGTGGCGGTCGGGTTGGCGGGAATGCCGGTAGCGGCGCCGCTTATGCCCGCGGGCCCGCCAGCAGTTGGGAAGAGGTTTTCCCAATAAGGAATCGGCTGTATCTGATTCTCGGGGATATTCGCTGCTGCGGATTTCTGCAACATCTGGGCAGCCTGGTAGTAAGTCATGCCGGATTGTGGATCCCGGATGTTGAGAGGCTGTGCGAGATCGAGCTCCTGCATGAGGCGATGGCCGAGCCTACCGTTGTAGGAGATCTCAACACTGAAGTTCTTCGCCAGTTCACGCGAGTAGGCTAAGTCGAAGGAGTACACGTATGGCGTCTTCACGCGATTGTCCACGCCCCATCCGACGGCGAAGGCACCGTTTTGCCCTTCGCCAGGAGCTACGAATGGAAATCCGTATGTCGGTGGGCTAGGTAATTCGGATTGCGGGGCTCCGCCAGGCACGAGCGGGCAGGCCAGCGTGTTTGGAATAGTTGTCAGGCTAACGAAACGCGCAGCACAGCTCGGGTATTCGACGTAACCGGGATTCTGCAGCCAGGTAGTGAGCCCGAGGGAGCCCTGGCGATCGAAAGTATTGACGATGCCTTGGCCAAAGTGATCGTAGTACATCCCGAAGCCCCCGCGAAGGGACGACTGCCCAGGATTTCCGGTAAACCAGTGTGTGAAACGATTGTGGTAGGACGGTGACCAAGCAAAGGCAATTCGCGGTGCGACATCCCGGTAATCCCACCGCCAATATGACGGCTTGCCATTCGCGGGGCCGCCGAGGATAAAGGAGATCGTCGGGTCATATGTTTTGCCTTCATTCATGGCTGCGGCTCTGGCCTGAAAGAAGTCGCCTAGTTGAGGATCGGGTAGAACCTGGTTGCCGCTGGTTTCATAGGGTGGCTGAAGAAGCGTGTAACGGAGACCCAACGTCAGGGTTAGGTTGGTGGCCACGTGCCAAGTATCCTGCCCGTAAAATTCAAATTCATTTGTTTTGAAATGGCGCGGTACCAGAGTTGCAGTTGGAATGGGGCCGCTTTTGTCTTGCATGTAGACTGCCGACATGGCACCGATGATCCCGGTTAGATCTGACACGGCACCGTCGTAAGAACCGCCGAACCAACTACTCACAGAGGGATATCCGCTTGAAGCAAGACTCCCCGGATCAAGATCCAAGCCGCTGCCTGCAATGGCACCATACGGAGCGAGGTTCGATGGCACCGGGGAGGCGCTGAAGTAATTCTGGGCGTCGGAAAGCCGGTTATTTGTGATCCGCCGCCAGTTCCCGCCGAACTGCCAGGTGTGTTTGCCTCGAATCCAGGTGAGGTCATCAACGAATTGGTGTGCGGGCACAGTAACGTCCGTTGTGCGCCAGAACGAAACCTGATCTGACATCCCCCACATGCCGAAATGGGAATAGGGATTCTGGCCTTGCGTGCCGTTGCTTTGCCGCACGTACCCGTAACGGAAATTATTCACCACGTGCGGCGTGATGACTGCGGTGTAGCCGACGAAGAGTCCCTTGCTATGGTCGGTCCACGATGCTGGCGCGGACTGTCCCGGAAAAAGGGGTGCCCAAAGGAAGCGATCATTCATAGCATTGCCGCGGACGAAGAGGCGGTGATTGCCGTTAGCCGTCAGGTTGTAGTCGATTCGGGCGAGATAAGTGTTCTGATCGTTGGGCTGCGGTGCGGCGAACGTGTAGCCCTGGATGTTCAATCCGTCACCGCCGCCGGAATTTGTGTTGGGATGCGGATAGGCAGGGACTTTTGTGCCATTCGGAAGGGTCGCCTGACCATTCCAAAGTGCAAGCACCGCGGGATTCACGCCACTGCCCAGGGGGCAAGTAACAACGAGCGGGGGCGTCGGATTCGAACAACCCTGGTCGAGCGCAGCGAGATTTGCCGGGGTTAGAGAAGCGACCATCTGGCCGCCGACCTCCGTGACATTCACTACCGAGTTGCCAGAAGTGCAATTTGGATCACTCGAGTCGCAGTAGTACTGGAGGATGCCCTGGCGGAGTGCGTCACTGGGCACCGTTTCTGTTACTTGTGCCGCCTCGCGTGAACGTTGCCCTTCGTAGTTGAGGAAGAAGTAGAGCCGATTCTTGAGCATCGGCCCCCCTATGGCTCCTCCGAAGGTGTTCCGTATGAGTTGGCCCGGTTTGTTGGGCTCTCCGTTTGCAAGCTGTGCCCGTTTGTTGAACCAGTCGTTCGCTTCGCCGAGTGCAGAGCGGTTGTATTCGTACAGTGAACCGTGAAACGCATTGGTCCCTGACTTGGTTGACAGCGCTACCTGTGCGCCCGAGGACCGTCCAGCGTCAGCGTTCGAACTGGAGGTTATGACGCGGAATTCCTCTATGGACTCCGAAGGGATGCGCAGCACTCCCGAAAATGCCTGTCCCTGCAACTGGTCATTGTTGTCAAGCCCATCGACCGTCAGGTTGGTCTGATCGCTACGTGCTCCATTCACCGAACCGCCGCGCGAGTCGGTGGATTGATCCACCTGGTTCCCGGTGTAGGTAACACCGGGCTGGAGACTCAGAAGCTCAACGGGATTTCTTCCCTCTGACGGGAGCAGCAGCACTTGTTTGCTATCGAAGTTGTTTCCCAAAGTCGCATCGGTGGAGTTGATCACCGGCACATCACTGGCGTGGACCTCCACGCTTTCTGTTGCAGCACCAACACTCAGCATCGCATTGAATGTGGTGGGGCTCGCCACTCGTAAAACAAGTTCCTCTCCTAAAAGCGCTTTGAACCCCTTTGCCGAGACCGTGAGACGGTAAGTGCCCGGCGGGACCTGAAGAAGTTCGTAGAAGCCACTCGTGTTACTTTCCGTCTGTAGGGTCAAGCCGCGCTGAGCATCTTCGAGAATGACGGTTGCGCCAGCGATCACCGAGGATTGCTGGTCAGAGATCGTGCCGTGCAGCGAAGTAGTGCCTTGCGCGGCGGACAGAGAAATGACGGCGAGCAGGAAGATACAGATTATGGCGGTGTTGCGGAAGAGACGAGTGCTCATACATCCTCCGGCGCTGGAAGCATGCGCGACTGCGGATTATGTGCGGGGTCGAGCAGGACTGGCTTTCGGTTAAGCGCTTTACCTCGCGCCAGCACGTATATCACACGCTCTCTCGCCGCGCAATGATTCTCTGCATTTGCGTCCAAGGGACAGAGTACAAAAACCCAAGCCAAGAACGGAACCCATCGCCGTCTTCAGAGCGGTGCGGACTGACGCGGAGTCGGCCTGCCGACACAGAAAATGGCTGCGAGTTTCCCTGGTTTAGCCAGCGCGAAGGGGAACAGAAGTGTCAGACTTCTCCGGGAGGAGTGCGCGATTGATCAGACCATCGAAGAGGAACAATCTTCGGCAAAATGAAGACCCAGCCAAAGATGCCAAGAACGTTGACGACTCCAGCCAGCCAGAATGCTGTTTCAAACCGGGCCGTCGCATTTACCAGAAAGCCGGTGATGGCAGGCGCAAAAATACCGGCGAGGTTGCCGCACATATTCTGTACGCCTACCCACCGAGCGGAAGCCGAGGGGCCGGCAATGATTTGGGCGATCGCAAACGTGCCCGGTGCAGCCAAACCCATCATCGCCTCATAGAAGAAGAGGCATGCGATCGATTGACGGACAGGGAGCGCGACCATCCCGGCCATGCAACCAATCGCCGCAATGTGATTAAGAGCCATGATCGCCTTATAAATGACGTTTGCCGAGCGTCCGCTGCGAATCCAGGCATCGCTGATCCAACCCCCGGCAAATGCGGCCGCCGCGTTAATGAGGTATGCGGTGCTGGCCACCGTCGCCATTGTCTGAAGAGAAAAACCTCGTGCCTTGACGAGATATTCGGGCAACCAAGTTAGAATGAAGTAGAAGGTGTAGTTTTCCGAAAAGTTACCAAGCGCAGTACCCCAAAGTCCACGCTGCTTCAGGATACCGACAAACTTTGGTCCCGCGTGGGAATCTTCGCTCAAGCGTGGCTCAGCAATGACGACGCGACTCCACGGCCAAAGCCAAATCAATGACAGGCTCCCGAAGAGAATGAATACGAATCGCCAGCCGAGATAGGCCATCAGATAACCGCCGGCCAGCGTCCCCACCGCGGGCCCGAAGAGATACCCAAAGGAAACAACACCGTTGGCCATGCCAATTCGGTGCCGCTCAACCCCGCTCGCGATGAGCTTCGACAGGCACGGGAAAGCCGCGCTCTCGCCGACGCCGAGCAAAAGTCGTAATACAAGCAGAGCGGGAAAGGAACTGACGAAGCCAGTCAGCAGCGTTGCAGACGACCATACCGCGATCCCTACAGCCAGCACTCTGTGCGCGCCGTAGCGCTCGGCGAGCCACCCGGATGGGATCATCATGAGAACATAGGTAACGAAGAACGCTGATAGCAGGATGCCGAGTTGCGCCGGCGACAAGTGGAGTTGCTGCTCAATCAGAGGCGCGGCGGTGGCCACATTCCCGCGATCTACGTAGCTGATGAACAGCGCAGTCGCCAGCAGCAGAACGAGTCGCGTTGCCGATGTTGGCGTTCCCCTCGTCAGCGTTCTTGACAAGATGTCCCCACGGTGCGGTTGTTGTGGAACTCATGGCCTCGCTGGATCGAAGACTGCATTTGGGCCCGGCGACGTGTCGAAGTGACCCACTGTCGAGTTGGGGTACCAGTTCCAATGCCATGACCAGAGCACGTAGTACTCGATCAGATCACGCACGGCTTCATTTCGGTGAGCAGCGTGCGCGGTGTACAGTTGTTCGGGTGTTCGCGTAATCCCGCCGGTACTCATGCGCACGTCAGCCTTTGCATAGTCCGCGTCAAACACGATGAACTGCTCGTCATGCTCCGTCCACGGCCTCCACTCGACCGACCGCCTGTCGTCCTTGTGAATGCGTCCTTGCGGGTCGTGAATGAAATCAGAAAGGTAGGGCCTGATTGCGAGGGATAGTGCTTTCCGGCCCTCCAAGTTCTCAGTGGTGTATTGGTATTCAGTCTCCGTCTTCTCTGCCGGCAGGCCGAAGAAGGTTTGATAAAAGAAGTCCGACTCAGAGACGTGAACCGCACCCTTGTAGAACACCCACGCATCTTCAAATGGAATCTTGTATATTTTTTTCGGATCAGATGCCCAGTCGAAGCGGTAAACGTAGACGGGCACCTTCCTCTTTGCTGCGGATAGGTGGCGGGCGGGCATCTGTGCCCCCAGATATGTATCAACCTCGTCGATCAACTCGGTTGCGAACTTGTAGTTGCTTTTGAGGGTCTCAGCGTCGTGTTCTCCAAGGACGTCATAGAAGTGCTGCATGTTACGGTAGGCGGGATTTGTGCCCTGTACCGCTTCTGTAACCAGCGTCGCCAGCGATTTTCCTTCCTGGAAATTCAGCGGCCAACCGGCATTCCACATGTTGTTTTCGTTTTTGGTCGTGCCCGCGATAGTTGGCTTAGGGAAGACGTGACCTTCCGCGAAATCGGCGAAACTCAGGCCCCTAGGCAAAACGTAGCCGTCGCCGATCACGTATACGAACTCCGGGCGATTGTCGGAATTCTGCACCAGGGGTGGCGCGATATGATCCGTTCCTCTTCTAATGTCATCGCGAAACAAGTCGCCCCAGTTGATGGGGCCCATATCCGGGCTGGAGTAGGATCTGGCGATCTCGTCCGCAGATTTCCCGTAGAGATAGTCGCGAATCTCACGATTCGTCATGTGTTCGGCGTGATGCGCGGCGCCGTTGGCGTCCGTCGCGACTCCGTCAGTGACCAGCAGGTTGTAGAGCACTTGCTTGGATGATTTGTAAGCGGCACTGACCGGTCGGATGCCCGGAAAGTCGCTTTCGATGATTGTCTTCTGAAACAGATCCTTGGCCAAAGCTGAGTGCATCAGATAAGTCACATTCTGCGCACCAGCGGATGCGCCAGCCAGAGTCACATTCGACCTGTCCCCGCCAAATTTCTCGATGTTCTTCTGCACCCAGTCGAGCGCCTTGATCTGGTCCAGCGTTCCGAAGTCTCCAGAATCATCTTTCGGATCGCCGGAGAGGAAAGCCGGATGCAGGAACCAGCCCATTGGGCCGAGGCGGTAGTTGAACGTGACAGCGACCACATTGTAGTGACGCGCCACTGTGTACCACGATCCTTCACCCGAGCCATTAATGTTGCTGCCGCCGTGAATGTAAACAAACACTGGCAGTTTCTTTTCGTCGCTGTTGGGCCGCCAGATGTTCAGGTACAGGCAGTCCTCGCTCGATTTTGCATCGTGTTGAGAGCAAGGGTTGCCGTATGATCTTGCGCTCAGCACCTTGTCTCGTGGCAGTGCGTCCTTGGGAGCTTTCCACCGCAAGTTCCCAACCGGCGGCTGCGCGTAAGGGATTCCAAGCCATGCAACGGTATCGAATTCTTGAATTGCAGCCCCTTCTACCGCGCCCTGTTCGGTCTGAACAAGCGTGCCAAAACCTTTCCGGGTATCGGCTGTGCTGACGGCAGTAATCAGGACAGTCACGCCTAGGAGTGCCGATCGTAAGGATCGGAGGCTTGGAGCTGCAAAACGGGTCTGAGACGGCGGCTTCGGCCTTCGTCTCAGCATTGAGCCTCCACGTCGACCACGACACATCCGCCAACGCGGCCTTGCTCGACCACTTCGTTCGCGCGTGCCAATTCGCAGAGAGACACGACGTGAGGAATGCGGTGTTGCAGTTTCTCACCAGCTAGAAAATGTGTGATGTCCTCGATTGCCTGCTGTTTCGCTGGCTCCGGCATTGCGTAGACAATGACAAGGCGTACCGTGAGGTCCAGATACATCATGCGGAAAAACGGCAGCTTGGGTTCGGTCACCTGCATGGAAGAATAGGAGGCGATCGTTCCACCAATGCGAATGCAGTCGAGTACCTCGGGCAAGTTCGCTCCGAACTCGACGTCGATCACGCGATCGACAGGAAGCCCGCTATTCAGCTCTTTGACTCGTTTACCCCACCCGGATTCGCGATGGTTGACGACGTAATCGGCGCCAACTGTGCGACATGCTTGCTCGTCCGCCGAACTGCTTGCACTGGCGATTACCGTCGCACCTGCTGATTTTGCCCACTGGATGCCGTAGTAGCCAACGCGGCCCGCTCCGCCGGTTATTAGCAACACACGCCCATCTACCGGACCATCGGCGAAAACGCAGCGATGCGCGGTCATAACCGGGATGCCCAGACAAGCGCCGATCTCGAATGACGCGTTATCCGGCAGGCGAACTGCTCTGCATGCGTCGAGTGCAACGTACTCAGCCGCAGTGCCGAAGCGACGCCCATATTGGGCCTGGTACACCCAGACCCGTTCGCCGACACGCTCCCTGGCGATACCTGCACCGACCGCCTCGATCACGCCAGCCCCGTCGCTATTGGGAATGACGTAGCCGTCAGCCAGCAAATTTGGAAAAGACCCGGCGCGCTTCTTGACGTCAGAAGGGTTGACGCCACTGGTCTTCAGTCGGACCAGCACTTCGCCCTTAACAGGCGCGGGACGTGGGCGCTCGCCTACTTGAATGACGTTGCGCGCCGGCCCAAACGATTCGAACCACGCCGCTCTCATGTTCTCTGTTGGCATACCTGTCCGCCGTGTTACGTCTTGTTCGATAAAGTTTCTGTGTGTCCGTCTACCCCAATCGCCTGTCCGGAAATTGCGTTCCCGAGATCTGAACAAAGAAACAGGGCAATATTCGCCACGTCTTCCGCTTCGACGAAGATTTCGAGTGAGGTCTGCATCGCCCAAGACCGCCTGACCAACTCTGGGTCGATACCGCGGACATGCGCATCGCGCTCAATTACGGTGTCGATGCGCTTTCCTTTCACGCTGCCGGGGCAGATTGCGTTCACGCGAATCTTGTGGGGGCCAAGTTCCATCGCCCATGTCTTGGTGAGGCCGATCATGGCCCACTTCGCTGCCGTGTAAGGCGAGCGCAACGGGAAACCGAAGAAAGCGGCGTTTGAGGAGATGTTGACTATGGAACCACCACCGCTCGCTTTCAACAGGGGGACCGCTAACCGCGTGAAATAAAACTGGCCGTTGAGGTCAACGGCGATGGTCTTGTTCCAATCGTCGATCTTGATGTTTTCAACCAGTGCTGTCGGTCCCGCGATCCCGACATTATTGACAAGCACATCCAGTCGGCCGTAGTGACTTTTCAGTTCGGCGAATACACGATCCACGTCGGCTGGCGCGCCCGCATCCGCGACTGTCGCTGACGTGCCGGGGGTCTCCGCCAGGAATTGGTCGACAGCTGGCGCGGAAATGTCACATACGTGTACGCGGCAACCCTCGCGACGAAAGGCCTTGGCAATCGTTCCACCGATGCCGGAAGCCCCAGCCGTCACAAGTATTACTCGCTCGGAGGACAATCCTTTGAACTTGTCTGACATAAAAATCCTTGCCCACGAGTAACCGGCGGCCACACTTCTCTTGGCTCACTCCGCCTTCTGAGGGCATCTCAGCCACTGTAGCGCAACTCAAACTCCAGGACTCGCGGGTTGGTCAAAATCTGCGAGGAGTCTCCAAGCTTGGAACGAGTAAAAGTAGTTGCCGATACCGACGTTAGATCGAACCGGGTTGGTCACGGTTAGGGTTCCCGCTGGAACCGAAGTACGCGCCGCTCGGTGAACTAAATGTCTTGCCGAGAGTGAGATCGATCCCGAAGTAGCGGGCGGATTGTTCAAGTCCAGTTAAGCGCTTAACATGCCGTGCACAGTGGACCACAAAGCTTTGAAAGTCGTCAAGAGGATTTGGCTGATTTATACTTCGACCATCCTCGGCTACTCCTGAAGAGGCTCGGGACAGCTAGCCCGCAGGCGCGTTCTCAGTGCTATGGGCTTAACGATATCCGATGTTGCCAAAGCGGCAGGCGTCTCCATTGCGACCGTGTCCAATGTCCTGAACAGACGCGCAAAAGTCGGCCCCAGCACGCGTGCTCTGGTGTTGTCGACCGTAAAGAGACTTGGCTACGTTCCTAATCCGCATGCGCGGCGTCTTGCATCGAACGACACCCGCACATTGGGGATCATCGTTTCGAACGTCGACAACCCTTTCTTTTCGGAGGTGATTAAAGGTTTTCTCGCAAGAACGCGGGAGCTCGGATACGAAACCATCCTGAGCGAAACCAATTTTCAACAGGGTCGTGTGCAGGAAGCTGCTCGCCGGATGATGGCGCACAACGTCAGCGGTGTGGCCATCATGACGTGTGAAATCAGTCCGCGTCTCGTAAAGGAGCTGGCGCAAAGAAAAATCGCCGTGAGCTTCTTGGATCACGCGCCCGCTCGTGGCTATGTGAGCACGCTTCGCATCGATTACGAAGGTGGAATTGATCAGATCGTGCAACATCTTTACGACCATGGTCATCGGAGCATCTCATTTGTCAGCGGAAGAGCTGACCTGAAGTCCAGTGTCCTACGGCTGGAAGGGTATTTAAAAGCCGTGCGTGCAAGAGGATTGGAACCGGCTGTGTTGACTGGTGATCTCGGCTTCGATCAAGGAGTTGCGGCCGGGTTGGCTGTTGCAAGACAAACTCCAAGGCCGACGGCAGTGGTGGCCGTCAATGACCTGACTGCTGTCGGCGTATTGAAGGGAATGAAAACCGCCGGCTGTCGAGTCCCCGAAGATGTGTCAGTGACCGGATTCGGATGCACTCGTCTGTCAGAGTACTGTCAGCCTACACTCACAACGGTTGACGTTCATCGAGAGGTCCTGGGACAGATGGCTGCAGATGTTGTCCATGAACTTCGCAGGTCAACAGATCCAGTAGGCAAGGTACATAAGATTGAAGCAAAACTCGTTGTGGGGAACTCGACCGGTCCTGCGCCTCGTTCTTGCTGCTGAGTTGATAGCCTTCCCGCGAGAGGTAGAAGGTCGCTTCTAAAAACTCTCATTCTCAAAAGCGTCCCAGGCGAACGCGGACAACCACCGGTTTCTCATAGAAACAAAGACCCCGGTCGGTCTCATCGCCGGCGCCCTGTTTGGCGGTGATGATCTGACTGCGCATCCACGGCAATTTCCCCGGGAGGTGGAACCTGACGCTGGCGTCGACGCGGTCACCAGAAATTCATCCAGGCCGCCGCTGTCGTGAGCAGTGATTGACAGGATGTGCTGGCGAGCGGGCGGCGGGATGAGAGTGCCACTGCCCGAACAGAAAATCTTCCTCTCCGAGAACGCTTGCGAGCAAATACGGCGAGGATTTGGCCGAACGGCGCCGCGGTGGCTCTTGTGAGATTGTCGAAAAGAGCGGCTCGGCGCGCAATACCCGGGCCGTCCGGAAGTAATCCGCTAATTGTAGCGGTAGGGACGACCATTGCTGGTCGCCCCCCGCACAGATCCGTACGTGCGCGTTTACGCATACGGCTCTTATCGAGGATGAATGGCGTCGAAGCGCTTGTCAGGATAAGGATGCAGAACATGAGGGTGCGGAATCCACCGGTTCAACAGTGGGTTGAGACGATCCCATCCCACCTGCGCGCGTTGACTGCGACGGACTAAGACGCTCCGCCATGGTCGGCATACGCGACGCCTGAAGATGCGCAACTGACCGGTGTTTCCGGGCACAGCATGGTATTGGTAGTAGCCCTGCACAACCTTCCGGAGCCATGTGCCGACGTCCCTCGTACGATGATGCTTCCGGTGTTGAAGCTCTGCCTTTATGACGTTGAGCTTCGCAACCATCCGCTTCTTCGCGGTGAGGCGCCAGACATTAAAAGCTCCGCTGCTCGTGAGATTTCCGCAAAAGTGCGTGAATCCCAGAAACGTGAAGGTCTCGGGTTTCCCCTCGCCACGTTGCTTCCGGTTTTGGACGGCGAACCGCCCGAACTCGATCAGACGCGTCTTGTCCGGATGTAATTCCAGACCGAACCTAACCAGCCGGTCCCGAAACTCCGACAGGAACCGCTCGGCGTCAGCTCGGTGTTGAAAGCCCAAAACAAGATCGTCGGCATAGCGCACCACAATTACCGCTCCGCGTGCGACTTTCTTGCGCCAGGCCTCAGCCCACAGGTCGAACACATAATGCAGGTACACGTTCGCGAGCAGTGGTGAAACCACTGCTCCCTGAGGCGTACCTAGCTTCGTTTCCGACCACTGACCTCCTTCCGACACGCCAGCCTTTAACCATTTCTGGATCAGGCGAAGCATGCGGCGATCGGCCACTCGATGCTGGATGAACTTCATCGTCCACTGGTGACTCATGTTGTCGAAGAAGCCACGAATGTCCGCATCGAGTACCCAGTTCACTCGCTTTCGCTGGATGCCCACCGTCAGGGCATCTAATGCCTGATGCGGGCTGCGACCAGGCCGAAATCCGTAAGAGAAGCCTTGAAGTCGGCCTCGTAAATCTGGTTGAGCACCGTCACCACAGCCTGTTGGACGATCTTGTCTTCCAGTGCTGCGATGCCCAAGGGGCGTTGACGCCCATCGGCCTTCGGTATGTAGACTCGTCTCGACGGTTGTGCCCGATACGCTCCACGATGTACTCGACTGTGCAGATCGTTGAGTCGATCTTCCAGTCCGATTTCATACTCCTGCCATCTCATGCCATCTACTCCCGGCGAGGCTTGACGCTTCAGTGCGTAAAAGCTCTCACGAAGAAGTTCGACGCTGAGGTGGTGGAGTAAAGCGCTGAACCGTTCCTGCTTCCTTACTGATGCTGCTCGTCGCACACCGTGCAATCCTTGGGACAAGCCTTTCCCGCTCTGTGTCGGGGGCTTGTGTGATTGAACGATGTTCTCCTTGGTCTGTACCCTTCCCTCCCCGGCCTCCACGGAAGCTTGCGCTTCTTTGTTCGACCGGTTCACCGGTACTACGGCACAGTCCGACTTCTCCAGCACGTGCGTGTCCGCCGTTTGGTTTATGGCCTTCGCGGACCGGCCTTCATCACTGCACGAAGGCGCGCTGGAGATCTCCCGGTTCTCGTGCATGTTGTTTCTCAGCGTGCGCGGGTTCTCAGACTACGCAGGACCGAACAGCCACTCGCGAGATAGCGTGGCTGCCGTGTTGCCTTCCTCCATCTCGGAAAGGAGTCGGCATCCTGATCCATCGGCTTTTCGAAGCTCAATAGCCCGGCCCACCGATGCCTCTGGTCTACGCTTCACGAGACACCTCGCGATGTCCCCTGCAAGACTCGAGGCCAGGATGGAGTCGCTGTTCTCCTTTCCTGTAGGGCTCTTTCATCCCCTACAACATGCCGGTTTATCCCGGCGCACTCCGAATGGCCGACCAACCGCCTAGAATCATCGCATCCGCGTGCAATTACAACGAAGGCTATAATTGCGCCCACGCATGGCTCAAACTGCTGGTACAAGACTCGGCCCCTACGAAATTCAATCTCCTTTAGGGGCTGGCGGGATGGGTGAAGTGTATCGCGCTCGGGACACGCGCTTGGATCGCACGGTCGCGGTTAAGATTCTACCCATTCATCTTGGTGAAAATCCTGAGTTCAAACAACGCTTCGAGCGTGAAGCGCGCATCATTTCCTCGTTGAACCACCCGCATATCTGCCATCTTTACGACATCGGTTCGCAGGAAGGCACCGATTTTCTGGTAATGGAGTTCTTGGATGGTGAGACGCTGGCTGAGCGGCTACGAAAAGGTGTGGTGCCTCTTAATGAGTTGCTCAAAGTTGGAATCGAAGTCGCGGAGGCGTTGGAGGTAGCTCATCGCGCCGGCATCGTGCACCGGGATCTCAAGCCGGGCAACATTATGCTGACCAAGTCTGGTGCCAAGCTGATGGACTTCGGGCTGGCGAAACCGACGCTACCCAGTACGGCGGGCACCGGGTCAGCGCCGCTCTTGTCGGCGGCGCGGACGATGAGCGGGCCGAGTCCGGCGAGTCCCCTGACAACGGCAGGTAGCATTGTCGGAACCATCCAGTACATGTCTCCGGAGCAGATTGAGGGGAAGGAAGCAGACGGGCGCTCAGACATATTTGCTTTCGGTGCGGTGCTCTACGAGATGGCAACCGGCAAGCGAGCGTTTCAGGGCAAGAGCCAGATCAGCGTAGCTTCGGCGATTCTGGAGAAAGATCCGGAACCCATCAGCGCAACCAAGCCACTCACGCCGCCGGCCCTCGACTACCTTGTGGCAACCTGCCTTGCGAAAGACCGGGAAGAGCGGTTGCAGTCGGCGCACGATGTGCGGCTGCAGTTGAAAGGCATTTCTCTATCATCTTCATTCGCGGCTGCGATTACGGCAACTCAAGCTTCGCGTGCGCGGCGTGTCGGCTTGTTGTTGGCGAGCGTAGCGTTACCGGTGGCAGCTGCCGCAGTGATCTTCTTCTTGTGGCAGGGCGGAAGTGCTCCGCCGCTGTCGGTGCGAGCCTACATCCCACCGCCGCCGGGGACTGCGTTCCGCGCATCGGGCTTTGACGCAGGGCCGGTGGTCGTTTCGCCGGATGGCAAGACGCTCGCGTTCTCGGCGGTAGACGAAAAAGGAAAAACTAACCTGTGGCTGCGCCCACTCAATGCTCAGCAGGCCACCATGTTGCCCGGAACAGAAGACGCAGCAAGGCCGTTCTGGTCTCCCGACAACCAATACCTCGGTTTCGTCGCTGATCGAAAGCTAAAAAAGATCAGCGTCTCGGGGGGAGAGGCGCAAACGATCACGGATGACGCAGAGAGCGCAGAAAACGGAAACGGAGACTGGAGCTCCGATGGCACCATTCTGTTCTGCAAACACTACCTGATCTACCGGGTTCCAGCATCCGGGGGAGATGTTTCACCGGCCACAAGACTCGATAAGGATGAAATTGCACATGATTCTCCATCTTTTCTCCCAGAGGGCAAACATTTCCTCTACGTCTCGACGCCGTTAGCCCACGATAACCAGATCAAAGTCGGCGTGCTTGGTAAGCCTGAGCAAAGTGCAATTGTGATTGCCCCCGGCAATCGCCCGCGATTTGCTTCGGGGCATTTGCTGTCCGTCCTCGGAGGACACATCCAGACTCAGCCCTTCAATCCCAGCACTTTCAGACTCTCGGGCGATCCTAGGGCCTTGGGCGAAGCCGGAACCTTCTCTGTCTCGGAGAACGGCGTACTTGCCTACCACGAAAGTTCCGCGGAATCGGAGCTGAAAATATTTGACCGCAACGGAAACCTGATCGCCACGCCCGGTCCGCTGGCGGTTTATGAAGATCCGCGGTTCTCGCCCGACGGCAAATCCATCGCCGTTACAGTGTATGACGCAAGATCAGGAAAGAACGATGTGTGGGTTTATCCTGCGGCTGGCGGGCAGCCCACGCGGATTACTTTCGGACCGCAAGACTTTTGGCCGGTATGGTCTCCGGACGGAAAGGAGATCGCGTATAGCGTGCGTGAGAACGGCGAGGTTTCGATTCGGCGCCGAGCTCTCGATGGGCGCCAGGCTGAAGAGACTCTTTTTAACAACAGGGAAGTTTTTACAAACAGCCTGGCTCTTGACTGGTCTCCCGACGGGAAATATCTCTCCCTGGATCTGACCTCGAAGGAGGGGACGGATTCGAATTGGATTCTGCCGCTGGCCGGCAGCCGCGAGCCGTTTCGTCTGCAAGGAACTTCCAAAGTATCCGTCAGCATCCATGACGGACTGTTCTCTCCTGATGGGCGGTGGCTGGCATATTTCTCATACGAAACTGGCAGACCGGAAGTGTTTGTCGTGCCTTCTGTCTCAGGCGAAGCGAAATATCAAGTGTCCACCTCAGGCGGGTGGCTACCGCGTTTCAGCCGCAGCAACGAATTGTTCTTTGTCACCATGGGGAACAGGTTAATGGTGGCGCAGATCGCCAAGCAGCCGAATTTTCACATCGATTCCATCCGGTCTTTGTTCCAATTAGACTTTCCAAATCTCACTGAGCCCCTGTACGACGTAAGCCCCGATGGGCAGCGCTTCGTTGTGCTCACTGCGGACCGCACCAAGTCCGCATCCATTACCTTGCTGACAAATTGGCCCGCGGAACTGAAGAAGTGAGCCTAGGACTGGCCGCATTTAGCCTGTGAAGCCTCTGAACGTTTCCACCGTTCGGATGACGGGCAATGCGGAGATTGAGAATCTGTCCGCTGATAAGTTCCCGGATTGCCGACCATCCGGGAGTTATTGCGTCATAGTTTGAAACGGAACTGACAAGTTCAGACGCGTCCAAGACGCGACCAACATCTTCGTTGAGCCAGCCAGTTCTGCCCGGATTGCTGAACGCGGGATTGGCAGAATTGTCCTCCATCTTTCAGAACCAAGCATGTTCTGTTATGCTCTGGCGCCATGCGACGCCGTGAGTTCCTCACCTTGTCGGCTACGAGCGTTGGCGGTGTGCTCGTCTACTCCCTGGATCGCAAACCTTTTCGACTCTTCGCGCAAAGCGAACAATCGGTGCGTATCCCGCTTCGATTTCTCACTCAGCCGGAAGCCATGATTGTCGCAGCCGCGGCCTCACGAATCTTTCCGAGCGATGAAACCGGTCCGGGAGCGCAGGAAGCCGGGGTCGCGGTCTACGTCGACAGACAATTAGCCGGGCCCTGGGGACGGGATCGCTATCGCTACACTCAGGAACCATTCGAAGAGAACGCCCCCGCCGAATTCGGCTACCAGGGCAAAGCGACACCGCGCCAGGTTTATCGCGAGGGGCTCAGAGACTTGAAGGGCTTCGATCAATTGCTACCCACTGAACAGGACAACAAGCTGAGGCAAATCGAAACCACTCCGTTTTTCTCACTCCTGCGCCGGAACACCATCGAGGGCATGTTCTGCGATCCTGTCCACGGCGGGAATATCGATATGGTGGGTTGGCAGCTGATCGGCTACCCGGGACCGCGGATGAGCAACTACGCTGACGTTGACAAGCACTTTGGCGAGGCATTTCGCCCCAAACCAGTCAGCTTGCGAGACACGTCGGACAACAACTTTCGTCCGAGCGAGGACGAAGAATGAAGAACTTGCCCGCAGTGGATGCTGTAATCGTAGGCGGCGGCTGGACAGGCTTGCTCATGGCCAAGGAGCTTGGTGCTCGTTCCGGTCTCACGGTGGCCGTACTGGAACGCGGGAAGAGTCGTGAGTCTGCCGACTACCCCGGCACGATGGATGAACTGGACTACGCAATCCGCACGCACATGATGCAGGATCTCTCGCAGGAAACGGTCACGATCCGCCACGACTCCACGCAGCGTGCGCTGCCCATGCGTCAGTACGGATCTTTTCTGCCCGGCACCGGCGTCGGGGGCGCCGGCGAACACTGGAATGGAATCACTCCGCGCTTCCTGCCGGATAGTTTTGAATTGCTCTCACGGACCATCGAGAGATATGGCGCTAAGCGATTGCCCGCCGACCACTCCATTCAAGACTGGGGCGTCACCTACGATGAAATGGAGGCGTACTACACGCGCACCGAGCGCATGCTGGGTATTTCAGGCAAAGCCGGCAACATCAGGGGCAAGAAGATCGACGGCGGAAATATCTTCGAAGGACGGCGCAGCGGCGATTACCCCACTCCGCCCACCAAGATTCCTTATTTTTCTGCCCTCTTTGGCGACGCCGCAAAATCGCTTGGATACCATCCGTATCCCACTCCAGCCGCGAACCTGAGCGAACCTTACACCAACCCTGACGGAATTTCCCGTTCGGCCTGCTTCTATTGCGGATTTTGCGAACGCTTCGGATGCATGGTCGGAGCGAAGGCGCAGCCGACGAACACTCTTCTGCCGCTCATCCAGGAGCGCAAGAATATTTCCATTCGCAGTGGCGCGTCGGTGCGCCGTGTACTCTGCGATGCTGTTGGCAAGAAGAGCAAAGCGCGGGGAGTTACCTATTTCGACGAGAAAGGCGAAGAGTTTTTTCAGCCGGCAGAACTAGTTGTTTTGGCTTCATGGACTCTCAACAATACACGCCTGTTGCTCCTCTCTTCGATCGGTGAGCCTTACGACGCCGGAAGCAGGAAAGGCACTGTAGGCCGAAATCTCACGCACCAGATATCCGTTGCCCCAGCTACTGCTTTCTTCGAGAAGCCTCTCAATCGATTTATGGGCTCTGGTGCTGCCGGGGTCTCGATCAGCGATTTCGATGGGGACGTCTTCGACCACAGCCAACTTTCCTTTCTCGGGGGCGGACATCTGGTGGCCACGAGCCCCGGCTACCGTCCTATCGCAAACTTCGGCGCGGTTCCACCGAGCGTTAAGACGACTTGGGGATCGGCATGGAAGAAAGCAGCCCTCGAATCTTACGACCGCACAGGGGTACTCATTTTTACTGGCGACCACCTCGCGTATAAGAGCAACTACATGGATCTGGACCCGACATACAAAGATCAGTTCGGGGATCCGTTGCTGCGCTTCACGATCAACTGGGGAGACAACGAACGCAAGATTGTCGAGTTTGTGACTCCCAAAGCCGTCGAACTTGCTCGCGCCATGGGAGCCAAGGAAGTAAGTTCATTCCCCGGGTTGAAAAATTACGACGCCAATCGTTACCAGACCACGCATATCCAGGGAGGAACGATCATGGGGAACTCTCCTGATCGTTCTGTCGTCAACCCGTACCTGCAGCATTGGCAAGTTCCGAACCTGTTTGTGTTGGGTGCATCGACGTTCCCGCAGAATCCTTCCGCCCATCCCACGCTTACACTTCTGGCTCTTACTTACCGCACCGCCGACGCGATCGTAGACCGTTATTTGAAGAGTCCATCTCAATTGGCGTGAAGCTGGACGACTTCATTTCCCAATCGGCATAACCCAGGACCATGCGAGGAGACCCGGCTTTTGCTTCCGTGGTTTTAATCTCGGCTCGCGTTTTCTTGGGCAAAGACCGGTGGCCCTGGGTGGATGACGGGCGATCCGGAGATTGAGGTTCAGCTGTGTGCGACTGCTTTGCAAAACGTTTTCAAACGCATCCTGGTGCACGCCGTCCGAACTGTGATCTGAATCACTGACGGTCGCTCGTCAAGGCAACATACTACCGCGTGGTCGCGCATGCATTCTGCTCGTGTCTCTGGAGGACTGGACCGTTCCGAACAGTGAAAAGCAACTAAGCAAAACGCAAGAAGGACCAACATGCGTGTACTCAGGGCCTGCCTTCCTTTCCTCGCTACCGTTGGGCTGCTCTTAGCATTGGCTTCAGGCGCCTCCGCGCAATACCGCGCTTCAATTCAGGGCGTCGTGCTTGACCCCCACGGCCTGGCCGTTCCGGGAGCCAAGATCAGCATCACTGCGAAGGAAACGGGGCTCGTACAAAAGACCACTACGAACGATAACGGTGTCTACACGGTAAATCGCCTTGCGCCGGGCCTTTACACCCTGGTCGTGGAAAGGTCTGGTTTTCGAACGAAGACCTTGACTGATCTGGAAATCGCCGCGGAGAAAGGCACAGCGGTGAATGTCACTCTCGATCTAGGAGCCGTCTCCGAGAGAGTCACAGTCAACGGCGCCGAGCTACCGGCAATTGACACCGAAACCGGAGAAGTCAGTGGCACGCTCGCCACGCGAGAAGTCCATGCCTTGCCTGCGCTCAACCGAGATCCCTTCCAATTGCTGCGCCTGGCGCCGGGAGTGTCCGGAGATGGGCAGGGTCTGCCTGCCAGTGCCGGCCCAGGAGGGACGAGCGGAACGACCAGCATTTTTCAAACAGAGAATCAAGCCCAGGTGGCCGCCAACGGCCAGCGGAACGAAGGCAACAGTTTCCAAGTGGACGGGGTTTCCGTCAACAGTCTGGATTGGGGCGGCGCCGCGGTCATTACTCCGAATGTCGAGTCGGTGAAGGAGATAAAGATAACCTCCAATTCCTATGACGCGGAATACGGGCGCGGGGATGCCGCCCAGATCGAAGTGATTTCTCAGAACGGCACCAACCAGTACCACGGGAGCCTGTTCTTGAAGATGGATCGGCCAGGGTTGAATGCTTACCAGGGATACAACGGTCCTGGCGGCTCCGCAGTCGTGACTCGCGTCGGTGATCGCTTTAACCAATTTGGCGGTAGCGTTGGCGGCCCAATCGTGAAGAACAAGCTGTTCTTTTTCTTCTCCTACGAGACGCTCAGAAGCAACTCGGTCAGCCAGTCGAACAATTGGGTGGAAACGCCACAGTACGCCTCTGCGGTAAAGGCCCATACCGGCGCCCTGGCGTCGCAGATTCTGAGTTTCCTCGGCGAGGGGCCGACGGTAGCCGAACTCATCGACCTGGATTGCTCGGTGCTGAGCTTGCCAGACGCGAATTGCCAGCAGGTAACAGGCGGGCTGGACATTGGCTCGCCGTTAACGACCCCTATTGGCACAGTCGATCTCACCTACAATCAACCCGACACTCCCGCCGGGGTTGGCAGCGGATTGGACGGTGTTCCCGATATTCAGTTTGTCCAATCCAACACCCCCGACCACATAGTCGGCACCCAGTACAACGGGCGCGTAGATTACCAGGTGACCGGAAAGGACTTGGTCACATATAGCCTCTACTGGACTCCCCGTGATGAAACCAGCTACAACGGCATGCCGCGCCCGGCGAACCTGTGGCACTCCAATCGCTTGAACTATGCGCAGGCCCTGCTCTGGAATCATACTTTCGGGCCTACGCTGATCAATGAGGCGCGGTTCAACGTCTCGCGTTGGTATTTCAACGAGCTGAGCACGAACCCTCAACAGCCGTGGGGCCTCCCTCAAGTCTCCGCCGATGCGCCCACGGGTATTAATTGGGGTGCCGCGCCGTCTGACCTCTACAAGACCGGTTACAACGCTCGCGACACAGTTCGCTGGGTGAGGGGCAACCATTCCCTGAAGTTCGGCGCGGACTTCTATAAGAGCCAAAATACCCAGGGGGGCGAAAGCGCTGCGCGTCCCTCTTACAACTTCAACAACTTGTGGGATTTTGCCAATGACGCTCCTTACCTGGAAAACGGCACCTTCAATCCCTCCACGGGTATACCAACCAACTACACGGCCTATTTCCGAGACAGCGAATATGCATTTTTCGGTCATGACGACTACAAGTTGCGACCCAACCTGACGCTGAACTTGGGCCTACGCTGGGAGTATTTCGGGTCCTTGCGCGAAAAGTACAACCGGCTGGCCACAGCCGTGCTCGGCCGCGCCCCAAACCAGTTGACGGATGCCAGAATCAGGTGGGGAGGGAATCTCTACAACTCGCAAAAGACAAATCTCGGCCCCCATTTGGGATTCGCGTGGAGTCCCCACGCCCTTGGCTCCTGGGATCTGAATAACCGGCTGGTCGTCCGCGGCGGCTTCGCCATCGCTTTCAACCGCCTGGAAGATGCCATCAACGTGAACGCGCTTCAGAATCCGAACCCGTACGCCGCCAGCTTCAGCTTCAATCCTGGCGACATCGTCTACGCCGCTCCGTCGGATCCTCATCAGTTTGCTCCCTATCCGGTCAACCCGAGTGCGGTGCTGACTTACGATCCAAATACTCATTTTCCTACCAGCGGCGGCCCGGTTACTTTGTGGCCGCTTCCCGCTGACCTGAAGACGGCCTATACCTACCGCTATTCGCTGGAAGGAGAGTACGACCTCGGCCACAACTGGATCGCCTCTATCGGATACTCGGGCAGTACGTCCCATCATCTGCTTCGCTGGGTTTTCCAGGGACAAGCCTTGTTTTCGCCGCAAAACCCCCAAGTCAACGGGGTGCGTTATTGGGCCAATGATGTCAACGCAAACTACAACGCCCTGCTCACGCGCCTGCAGAAGAACTTCTCCCATGGTCTTGAACTGGACACGCAATACGTTTTCGGCAAGGCCAAGGACGAGGCTTCGAATAACTATTATTTCGACGCTCAATACCCGTTTTCCCCGCAGGCTGCGTGGGGACCTTCCGACAACGACGTGACCCACAACTTCAAGGCTTGGGGCGTGTGGACGCCAGAGATTTTCAAGGAAAACAATTGGAAGAAGAAAGTTATTGGAGGCTGGTCCTTCAGTGGCATCCTTAACGCGCATTCCGGTTTTCCCTGGAGCCCGATCTATGACGTTTGGGTCGATAACACTCCCGACCCCTCCCTCGGCTGTAGTCTGGTCTTCTACAACAGTCAGTACTGCAACGTCCGGCCGGCAGCTTATCTGGGAGGTGCGCTGAACGATCGCGGCAACAAAACCTTCGAATATCAACTCGGCCAGTTCCCCAATGGACCACAGGCGTATTTCACACCCCCGAACCTGACCCTGACCGGCATTCCCCCACTGCCCGGCGTGGGCCGCAACTCCTTCCGTGGTCCGCGGTATTCGTCGGTCGACCTCACTGCGTCCAAGTCGTTCGGAATGCCGAAGATGAAGCTCATCGGCGAAGATGCCAAGCTCGAAATTCGTTTCAGCTTCTACAACCTGTTTAATCAGACCAATCTCTCCCCAATTGGAGATCAGCAAATCGGAACGATCTACCTGGACTACGGCACTGGTGCGCAAACCAATCCTACCGGGCAAGACGGCGTAAACCCGGCCAGCACCACTTTTGACCAAGCTGGCAGTGGACTTCCTGGCCGCGTGATCGATGTGCAATTACGTCTCAGCTTCTAGATAAGGAGGAGCGCCATGACCGGCCCGCGCAGACGGATATTGTTCTGGACGCCACGGATTCTAGCAATGCTCTACATCGCTTTCCTGAGCATGTTTGCTCTTGATGTGTTTAGCGAAGAGCACGGCTTCTGGCGAATCGTCGCCGCACTTTCAATTCATCTCATTCCCACGTTCATTCTTACTGTGGTTCTGATTCTTGCCTGGCGATGGGAGTGGATCGGCGCTGCACTTTATGCCGCGGCAGGCGTGGTGTACACCGCATGGGTATTAGGACACCCACTCGCGCCCGCGATCAAGGTCAACTGGATACTGATCATCGGTACCCCGACCCTTTTGATAGCCGCACTATTTCTCGCTAACTGGTTGAAGCATGACGAACTGCATCCTAAGCCATAGGGCAAGGTGAGCGGGCATTGTAGTTGCGGTTAGAGCTACGTCACTTACAGCCGAATGGTAACAAGTGTAAGACGTCTGTTCTCGCAATCGCGATTGCGAGTATCAGGACAAGAGCACCGGAGGTTCCAATTTTGCCAGGAATACGAAAACGATCCGCCCGTCGAGAGACGTGAACCTCCGTCATCGAAGTTCGCAAGCACCGTTGCCGAGTCGCCGACCGCCGGAATCAGTTCGAAATCATCGAATTCCATATCGAACGCCTGCGGATGTTCAGCAATCTTCTTCTGCTCGGCACTGGCACGATCCCATTCTTCTGTCACGCTGCGAAGCTCTGCTCGCCGCCTAAAGCGTTTGGCGAAATCCAGGTCTGGATTGTCGTTCCTGGCCAGGCACTCTCGACTACGCCGATTGGCACATTGAGCCTGTGTTGGATCTCGCGAGCAAAAAAATATGCGACCGCGGAGAAACTCTTCGCCGTATCGGGAGTGCAAATCTCCCAGTGCGCCGGTAGCATATTCGCCAGCGGTGATAAAGCGATCCTTCGTGGGACTGTGAAGAGTCGAATTTGCGGATAGTTCGCTTGGGCAACTTCGCTAGGACCATTCTCGCTGCCCCCGAGCGAAAAGGTCATGTTTGATTGACCGGAAGCGATCCAAACTTCTCCGATCAGGACGTCTTTGATTACGATCTCTTTCTTGCCGCGAATGATTAGCGTGAAGGGACCGCCGGCGGACAGCAGCGGCAGTTGAAGGCTCCAGTGGCCGCTGGCGTCGGCTTTGGTGTTCGCAATGTGGTCCGCAAGCGTCACCGTGATTGGCTCGCCCGCGTCCGCTCGACCCCATATATGAACCGGGCGCGCTTGCTCAAGAACCATATGATCGCTGAATAGCGTCGGTATAGCCAGATCGGCCCAACTAAGCAAGCTGCAGAAAAACAAAACTCCAAAACAGAGGATAGAAGTTCGGGGAAGGGAATTATTTCAAGAGTTCATTTTGTTCATGGTACTGCGAACTCCCGAGCATACCAATCACCGATTCGACGGGCACTGGCGCGATTCGATGGCGCCGCGATCCACTGCACCGCACTGCGGAACCGGAGTGCCGATGAAATCCTTACCACCGTTGCCGTCAATCGTCCTTCCGGAATCCGCAGCGGGGGAGTGCTGACGCAAAGCATAACCTGAAACAGAGCCCAAGCCGTTGCTGGCCTGTCCGGGACTTTCCAGCAGCGGGTTGGCTGTGATCGCGTGCGCGTCTTCGGCGGGTTGGACACCGTAGTAGACGTTGTAGTCGTAAACATTGTTGCTACTCTTGCCGGGACCAGGCGCGCTGTCATACGAGCCGTCCTCATTGCCCTTCACGCCGTAACCGAACTGACCTTTTCCTTCTACATAGAAAATGTTGTTGTAGATGTAAGTATCGGCTGCCCGCCCACTCCAATCCGTGTGCAGAATCAGATCTGAACTCTCGCCTTTTTCCCACGTAAATGGTGTTGTTGTAGATGAGAGTGTTCTTCACCGGGCCTGAGAATTTGATGCCCCGGTGGTGATCGTTCTGGCTGATGTTGTAACGCACGATAGTGCCTGTGTTGCCCGCGCTGATGTCTGCAGGCTGGCTGCCCTCGTTGCAGATCAACAGGAAACCGCCCTCATTATCGTGGCTGTAGTTGTATTGAATGAGCGTATTGCGACTGTTCCAATCGGAGTCGAACCCCTCGGCGTCATGCTGGCCTTTGGTTCCATAGACTTCGTTGTACTGGATGATAGTGTTGTCCGCGCTCCAGGGCCAGATGCCAACGTTGTAGTCCTGCGAACGCTGGCTCGCACCGTGGACGGATGTTCGCAACCCTAATGCAGTCACGGAATTGCCTTGCTCGCCCAGACGCTGGATGGATATTTGCTTCGAAGTTCCTTTGCGACATTGCTCAGGACTGTGTGATCGTGGGTCGCGCTGTACTGCGCGACCCCCGCCAGTACATCGCTTCGGGTGCAAAATGGGACTCGCCAAACTGAGCGACCACCTCGTCGTACCATCGTTCCGCGTCGGCGTATTTCTTCTGCACGAACGCGATCCGGCCAAGGCCATTCTTTAGACCGGCCATGAAGTCGTTGTTGGGCAGATAGCCTTCCAGTCGCACCCGCTCCTTGCCGGCAGCATCGAGCAGGAGCACAGTCGGTGTCCAGACCGCATCGAAGCGGCTTTGAGGGCACCTGTAATTTGCACATCGCCGGCGTAGGTCGTCGGTACAATAATTCTTGCGTCAGGAAATTCGCTGTGAATGGCATTGAGCGCGTCGAGGCGGTTCCTTTCCGGCATTTGCAGGTCCATCAGCGTGACATCAGGGTGATGCATCTGGAATTGCTGGATGGGCCTCGCGCCCGTTGGATGCTTAGAACCATATCCGGCTGAATGCCGACTAGACCGGCGATCCCTTGGCGAACAAGGGGATGGTCGTCTACCGTGAGAATCCGAATATGAGAGCTGCCGGTGCTCATGACCGATCTCCTACTTAACGCTTTCACCTTTCGGCAAACTTCCGCGAAAGCCAGGAACTTCTCGGAGCTTTCGCGTAGGCAGTATTGGCAGGAACGCGCAGTTCCACTTCGGTGCCTACATCGACTTCGCTCCAAACAGCCAGCTTACCTCCCATAAGTGAGGCGCGTTCTCGCATGCTGTGCAAGCCATAATGTCCCTCACGGCCGTCCCCGCTGAGCACGTCTGAGGGAATTCCCTTGCCATCATCCCGCACGCGAAGCCGGAAGTACTTTTCGTCGTAACGGATTTCCACTTCGACGTTTTGTGCCGCCGCGTGTCGGAAAGCATTGCGCAGCGCCTCTGTCGCAAGCCGGTACACTTCATCGCGCAGAATCGGATGCAGATTGCGAGATAGCCCTTCCACAACCACGTTGAAGTTGGGCGAGGCCTGATTGCTTGCGGCAGAAGCGAGTTCTTCCCCAACAGCTCGAATGGCTACGGCCAGATCATTCTTCTCGACCGTGGACGTGCGCAGGCCTTGGATTGCATCCCGGCCCTCAGCTATCGCCTGCGACGCATCATCTGCAGCTTTTTCGAACGTTCTCAGTGCGTCAGCCGGACGCGAACCAAACATATTGATGCCGGCCTGAAGCAGTGGCAGCAGTGCCTGGAAACTCTGCAGCAAGGTGTCGTGCA
>Ga0335071_10001416_pt1 | contig 25805 bp, 25 predicted proteins | sample Lox_Sample_15_FD_206724 | JGI IMG/M metagenome (GOLD analysis project Ga0335071, IMG submission 206724) | Soil microbial communities from Loxahatchee National Wildlife Refuge, Florida, United States - Lox_Sample_1.5 | ecosystem: Environmental > Terrestrial > Soil > Wetlands | place: USA...
TCGAAATCGTCGCGCTGCACGCGGATCATGACGAGCCCCCCGTGACCGGCGGGAATATGGCGATCTCGTCGGCGGGCGTCACCGGATGGTCGGGCTGCACGTAGGTCTGGTTCACCGCCACGCGCACGACCGAGAGATCCTTGAAGGCCTCGGCATGCCCGGGCGAGCGCGTCTTCAGCCAGTCGAGGAGACCGCGGACGTCGCGCACGCCGGCAGGCGGCGTCACGTCTTCCTCGGCGCTGCCGACCCGCGTCCTGAGCCAGGCGAAGTAGAGAATCTTCATACGCCGACCTCGCTGAAGGGCAGGAAGTCGACCATGGCGCCGGCGGTCACCTGTGTCACGTTCTCGGCGAGCTCGATCAAACCGTCGGATTCGACGAGCGACGTCAGGATGCCCGCCCCGTCGCGCGGGAAGCGCTGCGCCACCGGCATGCCGTCCTCGCCCGCTGTCAGCCGCGCGCGCACCCACTCGCGGCGGCCGAGCTTCTTCCTGGCGTCGAAGCCGGCGCGCACGCGGAAGAGATGCGGCTCGATCTCGGCGGCACCGCCCAGGCGCAGCAGCACCGGCCGTGCGAAGCGCAGGAAGGTCACCATCATCGCGACCGGATTGCCCGGCAGGCCGGTGAACGCGACGCCCTTCACCTGGCCGAACGCGACCGGGCGGCCCGGCCGCACGGCCAGCCGCCAGAAATGGATCGAGCCCAGGGATTCGACCGCGGCGCGCACGTGGTCCTCTTCGCCGGTCGACATGCCGCCCGAGGTGACGATCGCATCGCAGCTCTCCGCCGCCTTGGCCAGCACCTCGCGCACCGCCTCGCGGCGGTCCGCCACGATGCCGAAATCCGCGACCTCGCAGCCGAGCTGGCCGAGCAGGGCGAGCAGCACGTAACGGTTGGCATCGTACACGGCCCCCGGCGGTGTCGCCGCCCCCGGCTCGCGCAGCTCATCGCCGGTCGAGAACACGCCGACGCGCAAAGACCGGTAGACGTCGAGGTGGGTCGCTCCCACCGAGGCCGCGAGCCCCACGTCCTGCGGGCGCAGGCGGTGGCCGCGGCGCAGGATCGTGGCGCCGGCCTTCACGTCCTCGCCCGCCTTGCGCCGGTTCGCACCGCGCTTGATGCCGGGCGGCAGAACCACCGCATCCCCCTCGATGCGGCAATCCTCCTGCATGAAGCAGGTGTCGGGCCCGGCCGGCAGCGGAGCGCCGGTGAACACGCGCAAGGCGGTGCCGCGCGCCGGCGCCTGCGCCGCGTGCTGCCCCGCGGCGACGCGGCCGCTCACCGGAAGCCGCGTCTCGCCCGCCGGGTCGAGATCGTCGAAATAGACGAGGTAGCCGTCGACCGCGGCGTTGTCGTGCGGCGGCACGTTGCGTCCGGCCACCAGATCCTCGGCGAGGATGCGGCCGCGCGCCGTTCCGAGGGGCACGCGCTCCGGTGACGCGATCACCGACACGCGCGCGGCCAGGATGCCGAGCGCCTCGTCGGCCCGCATCAGCTCGCCGCCAAACGCGAAGCAGTCGTCGGACAGCTGGGCCATCAGGCCAGGCTCCGTGCGTCCAGCCCCTCGCCCGCGGAGCGGGAGAGGGAGGGGCCCGCGCGCCAGCGCGGGAGGGTGAGGGTCGTTCCCCGGGTCGCGATAGTCGGTATCGCGTACGGTGGCGCCCCCCTCACCCTGGCCCTCTCCCCCCAATCGGAATTGGGTGGAGAGGGAAAATTCTTTACGGCGCGCCTCATGGGCCGTTCCTACGCCCTCACCGTGCGCTTCGCCGCTGCCCCCAGCCCGCAATGCGCCATGATGAAGTCGGCGATGGCTCCGACGTCGTTCAGATTGAGGCGCGGCACCGGAAGGCCCGCCACCGGAGCGTCGCTCGCCACCGCCACCACGTGGCGGTCGTCGGCGCACAGCAGCGGCTTGCCGAGCGCTGCCCGGTAGATTTCGAGCTTGTTGTGCGGGTATTCCTTGAAGCCCTCGACCAGGATCAGGTCGACCGGGGTCATCCGGGCCAGCAATTCGTCCAAGGTCGGCTCCGGTGCGCCGCGCAGCTCGTGCATCAACGCGAATCGCCGAGACGAGGAGACCATCACCTCGGAGGCGCCAGCCGCCCGGTGCGCGTACGAATCCTTGCCCGGCTGGTCGACGTCGAACTCGTGATGCGCGTGCTTGATCGTCGACACCGCGACGCCGCGGCGCACGAGCTCAGGAATGAGGGTCACCAGGAGCGTGGTCTTGCCGCTGCCGCTCCAGCCTGCGAGCCCGAAGACTTTCAAAATTTATCCCGCGCGCCGGGCCGCGGCAGGCCCGATCGGCGCCTTTTCGGCCGGTCGTGCCGGAGTCTCGGGCCGGTCCTCTCCCATGTGGCGCAGGCCCGCCTGCAGGTAGTCCCAGCCGGTGATCAGGGTGAGCACCGCCGCGACCCACAGGCCTGCGATGCCGATCAGGGTGATCGGCGCGAACGCGGTAGGGGCCGCGTCGCCGACGATGAGGAAGCCGAGGGCCGTCATCTGAATGCCGGTCTTCCACTTGGCGAGCCGGCTCACCGGCAGTCCGACGCGGATCTCGGCCAGGAACTCGCGCAGGCCCGAGACCAGCACCTCGCGGCAGAGGATGACCAGGGCCGGAAGCACCATGATGCCGCTGATGCGCCCGAACGCGACCAGCATGAGGATGGTGGCCGAGACCAGGAGCTTGTCGGCGATGGGATCGAAAATGCGCCCGAGCTTCGACTGCTGCTTCCAGGCGCGCGCGAGATAGCCGTCGAAATAATCAGTTACCGCCGCCGACGTATAGAGCGCGCAGGCGACGTAACGCACCCAGTCGCCGTCGACATAGAACAAGGCCACCAAAACCGGAATCGCGACGATCCGGGAGAGCGTCAGGATCATCGGCAAGGTCTTGAACATATTGGAAATATCCCCACAGCCGGCCAGGGCGCGCTGCCGTCATAGAGGTAGATGTGCAGCGCTGGGGAGCGATTTTAGCGGTCGCCGTGGAAGTGGTCATAAATTTTTTTGGCGACCGACTTGCTGATGCCCCCCACGTTCTCGAGGTCCGACAGGCCCGCCCGTCCCACCGCCTGGCCGGAGCCGAAATGCATCAAGAGCGCCTTCTTGCGGCGCGGGCCGATCCCGGGGATGTCGTCGAGCGGCGAGGCGGCGATCGCCGCACTGCGCCGCGTGCGGTGCCCGCCGATCGCGAAGCGGTGCGCCTCGTCGCGCAGGCGCTGCAGGAAGTAGAGCACGGGATCGCGCGGCTCGAGCTGGAACGTGTCGCGCCCGTCCATGAAGAAGCGTTCGCGCCCGGCGTCGCGGTCCGGGCCCTTGGCGATGGCGACCAGCGGGATATCGGTGATCCCGAGCTCGGCGAACACCTCGAGCCCGACGCTGAGCTGGCCCTGGCCGCCGTCGAGCAGCACCAGGTCGGGCCAGTTCTCCGAGGTGCGGCCGGGATCCTCGCGCATGGCGCGGCCGAAGCGGCGCATCAGCACCTCGCGCATCATCGCGTAGTCGTCCCCGCCCATCGGCGCCGGCGTGCCGGTCTCCGGCGGAGGCGGAACGGGTGCCGGCGGCACCTCGCCCGGCGGGGGCACGTCGCCGCGGATGTTGAATTTCCGGTAGGCCTTTTTCACGAAGCCCTCCGGCCCCGCGACGATCATGGCCCCCAGCGCCTGCCGGCCGCTGATGTGGCTGTTGTCGTAGACCTCGATGCGCCGCGGCGGCGCCTCGAGGCCGAACGTCGCGGCCACCCCTTGCAGGAGCTGCCCCTGCGCCGTGCTCTCGGCGAGCCGGCGCTCGTTCGCCTCGCGCGCATTGAGGAGCGCGTGGTCGACCACCTGGCGCTTGGCGCCGCGCGTCGGCACCTCGATCTGCACGCGATTTCCGACGCGCTCGGAGAGCGCTTCGGCGAGGAGCTCGCGGTCGGCCACGTCGTGGCTCAGGAGGATGAGCCTGGGCGGCGGCCGGTCGGCATAGAACTGGCCGACGAACGCATTCAGCACCTCGGCGACTTCGAGCTGCTTGTCGTGGCGCGGGAAGTAGGAGCGGTTGCCGTAGTTGAAGCCGCCGCGAAAGAAGAACACCTGCACGCAGGTGCACCCGCCGGCCTGGTGGGCGGCGATCACGTCGGCGTCGTCGAGCGATTCGACGTTGATGCCCTGCCGGTTCTGGATCGTGGTGATGGCGCGGATGCGGTCGCGGAACATGGCGGCGCCCTCGAAGTCGAGCGCGTCGCTCGCCGCCTGCATGTTCCGGGCGAACTCGGCCTGCAGGTCGTGCGATTTGCCGCGCAGGAACTCCTTGGCCTCGCGCACCAGCTCGCCATAGGCCTCGCCCGAGACGCGGCCGACACAGGGGCCGCTGCAGCGCTTGATCTGATAGAGCAGGCACGGCCGGGTGCGTCCGGAAAACACCGTGTCGGCGCAGGAGCGCAACAGAAACGCGCGCTGCAGGGCGGTCAGGGTCTCGTTGACGGCCCCCGCCGAGGCGAAGGGGCCGAAATAGGTGCCTTTGCGGTCGCGGGCGCCACGGTGCTTGGCAATCTGCGGGAACGGATGGTCTTCGAACAACGCGACGTAAGGAAAGGATTTGTCGTCGCGGAGCTGGACGTTGTACCGCGGCACCAGGCGCTTGATCAGGTTGATCTCGAGCAGCAGCGCCTCGGCCTCGGTGTGCGTGGTGACGATCTCCATCTGCCGGGTTTCGTTCACCATCCGTTGCAGGCGCACCGGCAGCCGGCTGATCTGCGTGTAGTTGGTGACGCGGCGGCGAAGATTTCGCGCCTTTCCGACGTACAACACCGTGCCGTCGGCGGCGAGCATGCGGTACACGCCGGGGCCGCCGGGCATCGTGGCCAGTGCTGCGCGAATCGCCGCGATCCCGTCGCCGAGCGGCGTCGGAGAACTGCCCTCCAAGGGCTGAGATTCGGTTTCAGGCTGACTCATCAGGCAATTGCATCACGGCTCGCGGCCCGGGGATATGTGGATAGATATTTGACGATTGGAACGGGCTTTGGCGCGCCGCCGCGATATCCACGGAACCTGGGGATATCTCTGTTCGAAACGTGGTCATGAGACACCAGGAATCCCTGATATGCTGGGGTCTTTGCATGTCGCCCAAAAAACAGGCATTTTTCTAAGCGACTGAAATCCGGACGTAATCGCCAAGCGCTTGGTCACATTGTAGTCACAACTGTGAATCGCTCGGGGTATTCCCTGATTTTTTGCGGGTTTGCGGCAACTGTGCACAACTGAACGGGTCGGACCATGCCACCGCAGGGGGCTGGCGACGGCGACGCGTTTTGCCTCTTTTCGCGGGCCGCTTTTACCCACCGCGGTGCCGTTCGATCTCGGCCCCCACGCTCGCCGCGTCGGGGTAGACGTCGAGCTTTTCGACGCGGACGCGCACGGTTTTCACCCGCCGGCTTTCGAGGCACAGATCGGCGATCCGCTCGGCCAGAGTTTCGCACAAATCGAAATGCCCTTCGGCGATGATCTTGCGGATTCCGGACACGACCGTGTCGTAGCGCAGGATGCGGTCGCGCCGGCCGAGCCGCGGCTCTGCCCCGAGAAGCGGACCGGACTTGCCGGCGAGCAGCTCGACGTTGATGCGCACGCGCTGCTCGACGTTCTTCTCGCGTTTCCACACGCCGATCTGCACCCCGAGCACGAGGTCGCGGACCAGCACGCGATAATAATCGGCGCTGTTCGTCATGGCTTATTCGTCATGCGGCGGGGCCGAACCCGGCGCCCCCCAGTTGAGATGCTGGCCGCCGTCGAGCGCCACCATCTGCCCGGTGAACGACGGCGTGGCGAGGATGAAGCGCAACGTCGCCGCGATCTCCTCGAGCGACGGGGCGCGGCGCAGCGGCACCGAGTCCACCTGGCGGGCGAACTGCTCGTCGGTCTGCCGCGGGCTCGGCAGCACCGGCCCGGGGCCGATGGCGTTGACGCGGATACGGGGGGCGAGCGCCAGCGCCAGCGTCTGAGTGAGCGTCCACAGCCCGGCCTTGCTCACCGTGTACGAGACGAAATGCGGCGTCAGGTTCCACACCCGTTGATCGACGAGGTTGACGATCACGCCGTCGTTGCGTTCGGCAAGCTGGCGCGCGAAGCCTTGTGCCAACACAAAAGGGGCACGCAGGTTGGTTTCGAGATGCGCGGTCCAGCTCTCCCGCGTCGCGGTCAGCGCCTCGTCGCGTTCGAACACCGAGGCGTTGTTGACCAGCACCCCCAGCGGCCCGAGCGCTGCCGCGGCCTGCGGCACCAGGGCCTCAGTTTCGGCTTCGCGGGCGAGGTCGGCCTGGACCACCACCGCACGGCCGCCGGCGCGCGCGATCTCGCTGGCGACCGCGTCGGCCTGGCGGCGTGAGTCGCGGCAATGGACGGCCACGGCGAAGCCCAGGCGCCCCAGCTCCAGCGCCAGCGCGCGGCCGATCCGGTGGGCCGCCCCGGTGACCAGGGCGGCGCGGGGCACGTTTGAGGGGATCGGAAGCTCGGCCATCGCCCGCAGAATGGTCGGGGTGGCGCTGCGGTTCAAGCCTTGCCTAAGATGGCAAAGTCATTCGAAGGAGGGCGCTTGTGGCAACGATCGTCGTGGCGCATGGGGCGTGGTCCGGCGCGTGGGCGTGGAAGCGGGTGCGCCGCCTGCTGACAGCCCAGGGGCACGAGGTGTTCACGCCGACCTACACGGGGCTCGGCGAGCGGGCGCATCTTGCCAGCGCTGCCAACGATCTCCGGACCCATATCCAGGACGTGCACAACGTCCTGGAGTTCGAAGACCTGCGCGAGGTCGTGCTGATCGGCCACAGCTATGGCGGCATGGTGGCGACCGGTGTCGCCGACCAGGACCGCGACCGCATCGCGCGGCTGATCTACCTCGATGCGTTCGTGCCGTCGGACGGGCAGGCGCTGCGCGACCTCGTGCCGCCGCAGGCGCGCGAGCGCATGCGCGCCAGCGCCACCGAGGCCGATGGCTGGCGGGTGGCGCCCAATCCGCCGCCGGCCGACACGTCCGAGGCCGACGTGGACTGGGTCAAGCGCTTCCGCATGCCGCAGTCGCTCGCCTGCTTCGAGCAGCCGATCCGCCTCGGCGCCCCGTTGCGCATGCCGCGCAGCTTCATCCAGTGCATGCGCTACGCGGACAAAGGTCCCTTCGGTCCGTTTGCGGCCATGGCGAAGACCACGCCCGGCTGGCAGTGCTTCGAGCTCGACGCCAGCCACAGCCCGAACGTCACCGCCCCCGAGGCGCTGTGCAAGCTGCTGCAGGAGATCGTGGCGGAGTAGGACGGCCGGCTACGCCGCCGCATCTGTGGCCCGAACGGGCGCGTCGGGTGCAGCTCCGCTCTCCAGTGCCGCGGCCAGCCGTTCGTATTTGGTCGCAAGCCGCTCGAGGTCCTGCGCGGCCGCATACGGAATCGCACCGCCGGCGAGGCGGCGGAAATGCGCCGCCTTGTCGCGCAACCACGCGGCGTGCGCCGTCCGCAAGTGCCTGGCATTCGAGTCCGTGGTCATGGCGATACTCCGTGGCTGAGTTGTCCCGCCGGCCTCTTGGTGCGGCTGACCGTCGCCGAGCTTGATGCCGGAGCTTTGATCCGGAACCAGGCCACGTAGAGTGCGGGCAGGAACACCAGCGTCAGAAGCGTGGCGCCGGCCAGTCCGCCCATGATCGCGTAGGCCATGGGGCCCCAGAAGATCGTCGGCGCGATCGGGATCATGCCGAGAATGGCCGCGGCGGCGGTAAGCAGGATGGGACGGAAGCGGTGTGCCGTGGCTTCGACCACGGCGTCCCAGGGCGCACGGCCTTTGGCCTTTTCGGTCTCGATCTGGTCGATGAGGATCACCGAATTGCGCGCGATCATGCCGGTGAGCGCCAGGACGCCGAGCAAGGCGACGAAGCCCAAGGGCTTGTCCGCGAGGAGAAGCGCTGCGACCACGCCGATCAGGCCGAGGGGGGCCACGCTCAGCACCAGGAACAGCCGGCTGAAGCTGTGGAGCTGGACCATCAGGATGGTGAGCGTCAGGAGAAGCATGAGCGGCAGGACGGCCTCGACCGATGCCTGCGCCTTTGCACTCTCCTCGACCGTGCCGCCGAGATCGATGTGGTAGCCGCTGGGAAGGCTGGCGTTCAGCTCCGCCATCCTCGGCGCCAGGGCCTGCACGACGGTTGCGGCCTGCGTGCCCGGGGCGACGTCGGCCTGCACGGTCACCGTCGGCTGGCGGTTGCGCCGCCAGACGATCGGATATTCCTGGCCGTATTCGACCGAGGCGATCTGGCTCAGCGGCACGGTGCGCCCGTTCGACAGCGGCACCTGCAGGGTGCGGATGGTTGACAGCGACATCCGCTGCTCGGCCGACGCGCGGACCAGCACGTCGACGAGATAGATCCCGCTGCGCACCTGGGTCGCCGTGATGCCGGACATCACCGTGTTCAGCGACTGCGCCAGGTCCTGCGAGCTGAGACCGAGGAGCCGCGCCTGGTCCTGGTCGACCTTGATCTTCACGGTGCGCGCCGGCTCCATCCAGTTGTAGTTGATGTTGGCGGCGGCGGAGTCCGATCCGAGGGTTTCGGCGACCTTGAAGGCGATCGCGCGGACCTGCTCGGGGTCGCGCCCGGTCACCCGATACTGGAGCGGCCATCCGACGGGAGGTCCGAGCTCCAGCGGATAAACCCGGCCGACGGCATTCGGGAACTCGCTCGCCAGCGCCTGCTCGAGCTTCGCCTTCACGCGCTCGCGCTGCTCGATCCCCTTGGTGACGACCACGAACTGCGAGAAATAATCGTTGGGCAGCTGCACGTTCAGCGGCAGATAGAACCGGACCGCACCCTGGCCGACATACGTGCTCCAGTGGTCCACGTCGGGATCGCCGTTGAGGAGCCGGTCCAGGCGGGCCGAGAAATCCCGGCTCGCATAGATCGACGCATTCTCGGGCAGCTGTAGGTCGACGAGCAGCTCGGGCCGGTCCGAGGACGGGAAGAACTGCTGCGGGACGAAGCGCGTGCCGTAGATCGACGCCCCGAACAGGGCCAAGGTGGCTGCGATCGTGATCCAGCGCGTCCGCATGGAGAGCTCGAGGAAACGGCGGAAGGCGCGCATGATCGGACCCGGCTCGCCCGAATGCACGGTCTTGGGCTTCTTCAGCACCCAGACGCCGAGCAGGGGCGCAAACACGACCGCCACGATCCACGAGACGAGCAGCGCCATCGCGACCACCGCGAAGATCGAGAACGTGTATTCGCCGGCGGCGCTGCGTGCGAAGCCGATGGGCACGAAGCCTGCGACCGTCACCAGGGTGCCGGTGAGCATCGGAAAGGCGGTCGAGGTGTAGGCGAACGTGGCGGCGTGCGCGCTGTCGTCGCCGTGCTCGAGCCGCGTGACCATCGTTTCGACCGTGATCATCGCATCGTCGACCAGCAGGCCTAGGGCGATGATGAGGGCGCCGAGCGAGATGCGCTGCAGGTCGATTCCGGTCACCTCCATGGCGACGAACACGGCGGCCAGCACGAGCGGGATCGCGAGCGCCACCACCGCACCGGCGCGCAGCCCGAGGCTCACCAGGCTCACGCCGAGCACGATCGCGACGGCCTCCCACAGCGCCTCCATGAACTCGTCCACCGCATGCTCGACCGTGACCGGCTGATCGGCGATGAGCGTCGGCTCGATGCCGACCGGCAGGTTCGCCGTGATCTCCGTCATCGCGTGCTCGATGTTGCGCCCCAGCGCCAGGACGTCGCCGCCCTTGCGCATGGCGATGGCGAGCCCGATGCCCTCCCGCCCGTTGACCCGGAACATCGGCTGCGCCGGATCGGCCGGCCCGCGGGTGACCTTGGCGATGTCGCCCAGGCGGATGATCCGGCCATTCGCGACGAAGTTGACCTTGAGGATGTCCTGCACGGTCCGGAACGCGCCCGACACGCGGACGAGGATCTTCTCGTTCTCGGTCTGCACGATCCCGGCAGGCCTGACGGCGTTCTGGGACTTGAGCGCCGAGATCAGCGCCGACCGGTCGATGCCGAGCCCCGCCAGCTGCTCGGTCGAGAACTCCACGTAGACGCGCTCGTCCTGTGCGCCGAGGACGTCGATCTTGGAGATGTCCGGCAGCTGCAGCAGCTGCTTGCGGATGTCGTCGACGTAGTCGCGCAGCTCGCGATGCGTGAACCCGTCGGCGGTGAAGCCGTAGACGATGCCGTAGGTGTCGCCGAACTCGTCGTTGAAATTGGGACCAATGATACCCTGCGGCAGCGTGTAGCGGATGTCGTAGACCTTCTTGCGCACCTGGTACCAGATGCCAGGCACGTCGGCCGGCGGCGTGGAATCCCTGAGGGTGACGAAGATCGTCGCCTTGCCCGCGGTCGTGTAGCTCTTGAGGTAGTCCAGATTCGGCGTCGCCTGGAGCTTGCTCTCGATGCGGTCGGTGATCTGCTCGAGCGTGTCGCCGACGGTCGCCCCGGGCCACTCGGCCTGCACGACCATGGTCTTGACCGTGAAGTCGGGATCCTCGCTGCGCCCGAGCCGCAGGTACGACCCGATACCCGCGACGACGATGACCAGCATGAAATAGGTCACCAGCGACCGGTGCGAGATGGCCCATTCCGAAAGATTGAAGCGCGGCATCAGGCGGCTCCCAGAACGCGGACCTTCTGCCCCGGCCGCAAGGTCTGCACCCCGGCGGTGACCACCACGTCGCCCGTCTCGAGCCCTTTGGCCACGACCACCGTCGCGGGGTCGTATTGCACGACATCCACGCTGCGGAGGGACACGGTCTGGGTCCTGGGATCGACCACCCACACCGCGGGGCGGTCGTCCGACTGCGTGAGCGCGCTCGCCGGAACTTCGATGCCCGGCGGTGCAGGCAGGGTGACGCGGCCCGTGACCGTGGCGCCCAGGCGCATGGCCGGCGGCGGATCGATGATCGCGACCTTCACCTGGTAGGTCCGGGTCTGCAGATCCGCCTGCGGTGCGATCTCGCGCACGCGGCCGGTGGCCTTCACGGTCGGATCGTTGGTGAGCTCGATCGTGACCAGCGGATTCCGCGGGCCGGTCCGGATGATCTGCTCGGGCACGTCGAACACCGCATCGCGCGCACCCTCGTGCGCGAGCTGCACGATCATCTGCCCGGCGCGCACGACCTCGCCGGGTTCAGCACCCTTGGCGGTCACCGACCCCGCCGCATCGGCGACCAAGGTCGTATAGCTCAGCTGATCCTGGGCCAGGCGCAGCCGCGCCTGGGCGGCCTCCACCTTGGCCTCGGCCGCGAGCATGTTCTGTTGCGCTTCGTCATACTTCGCCTGGGGAGTCCAGCCGTTGGGCAGGAGCTTGGCCTGTCGCGCGAAGGTGAGGCGCGAATCGGTGAGCTGCGCCTGGGCCGCCGCCAGGTCGGCTTTGGCCGTGCGCATGAGATTTTCCTGATCCTGCGGATCGAGCCGGGCGACGACCTGCCCCGCCTTGACCGCGTCGCCCACGTCGACCGCCCGCTCGGTCACGCGCCCGTCGATCCGGAACGCGAGGTTGACCTGGTCCTTGGCGCGGACCTGGCCGGTCAGAGAAAAGGTCTCGCCGGCGCTCGGGCGTTGGACGGTGACCGTGCGAACCGGCCGCACTTCGGGTGCCGGCGGGGCCGACCTGTCGCACCCGGTGAGGCCGGCGGCGATCAGAATGGCCGCGAAAATCCAGGACTTGGACATGACCGATCGTCCTTGAATTGCACTATGTAGTGCAATATACTGTATTGCACTGTGTAGTGCAATAGGATTTCACATGACCGTTCGTATGGGGCCGAAGCCGGGTGTTGCGAAGCTGCGGCGCGGCGAATCGCGAGAGGCGATCGTCGACGCGGCGCAGCGCCTGTTTCTCGAACGCGGCTTTGGTGCCGTCAGCATGGACGACCTCGCCGAGGCGGCCGGGGTGGCCCGGCGGACGCTCTACAACCAGTTCGCGAGCAAGGAGGAGATCTTCCGCGCCATGCTCCTTCGGGTATCGCGCCAGCTCGAGGACGCTTTTCCGCCGGGCATCGAAACCAAGGGTGACGTAGAAGAGGTCCTTCGCGCGATCGCGCGCAGAATCCTCGATCTGCACAAGCAGCCCGAATACATGGGCTTCCTGCGCATGGTCATGGCCGATGCCCGCCAGTTCCCCTGGATCGCCAAAGAATTCGCCGCCGTCATGGACCCGCAGACCGAGCGGTTCTCGCGCTATCTCGCGCATCTGACCGCCGCGGACGTTCTGAAGTGCCGCAATCCTGCGCTTGCGGCTCACCAGTTCATGGGTGCGCTCAACCAGTTGTCTCTGTGGCCCGGGATGCTGGGGCGCAAAAGCCTACACGTGCCTGCGCAGGAGGCGATCGACGAGACGATCTCGATGTTCCTGAAGCATTACCGGCGGTCCTAGTCGGCGCTCGGCACATACTTGTGCACCAGCGCCACCCACCGCTGGACCTCGCTCGCCAAAAATTTCGGCTGGTCTGCCGGCGCGATGGCCAGGACGCGTCCGCCGTCGCGCTGGATTCGCGCCGCGAAGTCGGGATCGCGGATCGCGTCGTCCAAGGCGCGGCGCAGCACTTCGATGACCGGCGCCGGGGTTGCGGCCGGCGCGAACAGCCCGAACCAGCTCTCGCCCTCGAACTTGGCGAGCCCGGTCTCGTCGATCGTCGGCACGTCGGGAAGCTGCGCCGTGCGCTGCGCCGAAGATACGGCCAGCGCCTTCGAGCGCCCGCTTTCGACGTATTGCTTCGCGGCCGAGAGGTTGTCGAACATCATATCGATCCGGCCGGCCATCAAATCCTGCTGCGCTGCGGCCGCACCCTTGTACGGCACGTGCACCATGTCGAGACCCAGGCTCTTCACGAGGATGGTGCCCCACACGTGCTGCAAGGTGCCGAGGCCCGCGGAGCCGTAGTTGAGCTTCCCCGGCCGCTCCTTCGCGAACGCGACGAACTCGGCCAGGGTCGAGACCGGCATGTCCGGGCGGACGGTGAGCAGGAACGGATACGCGGAGATGGTGCCGACCGGCGTGAAGTCGCGGACCGGGTCGTAGGGCAGGTCTTTGATGAGGGCGCTGTTCATCACCATGTTGAACAGGCCGCCCACCATCAGCGTATAGCCGTCGGGCGGCGCCTTCGCGACATAGTCGGTGCCGATCAAGGATCCGGCGCCGATCTTGTTCTCGACCAGTGTCGCGAATCCGGCCCGGTCGATGAATTTCTGCGCGAGGTTGCGCGCGATGATGTCCGTGCCGCCGCCGGGCGGGCTCGGCACGATGAAGCGGATCGGACGGGCGGGAAATTGCTCCGCCGGTGCTGCCCCCGGCCCCAGACCCGCAATGGCGCAGAGCAACGCACCGGCGAAAGCCCGCTTCATCGTCTCCACCCTTTCGCGGACCCCGCCAGTTTGGCCGGGGTCGTCTGTGATTGCGCCAAATATATCACCGCATCGGCTCGACCCATTGCGCGCGGGAAGGCCCCGGCTCGAACGCGTCGGCGAAATACTGGGTTTCGCGGGCCACCTTCCCGTCTTCGAACTCCATGATGCTCACGGTGTAAGACGGCCGCCCGTCATATGTGAGGACGAACTCGGTCACCCAGAGATCGCCTGTGCCGAGGATGCGCCGCACGGCGAAGCGCTTCTGGTTGGGCTGTGCGGAGCGGGACGCCTGAATATTGCGCCGGCCCCGGATGCGCTCGGCCGACTGCGGATACTCGAGCACGGCGTCCTCGCGGTAGATCTGGTGTTCGACTTCGAAATCGTTCGCATCGGATGCGGCCCAGTGAGCGTCCAATGCCGCGCGAATGTCGCGATCTCCCATCGGCGTCTCCCCTTGCGTTACGGGTGCAGCACGAGGCCAAAGGCGGCTCCTCGGACGCGAACGGCCCAGGCTACAGGTCGAGCGCCAGATAGACCGTCCCCGGCAGAGGGTTCGGATAGTACGGCTCCGTCGGCCGGAAGCCGAGCGAGGCGTAGAGCTGCTGCGCGGCCTGCATGGACGGCAGCGTGTCGAGCAGCGCGCGGGTGTAGCCCATCGTCCTCGCAGCCCGGACGATCGTCTCGGCGAGCCGCCGTCCGACATTGTGCTGCCGCGCGCCGGGGCGGACGTAGAGCCGCTTGATCTCGCACGTGCCGGGCGACGGGCGTGGCCGCAGTGCCACGACGCCCACCGCAGTACCCGCGCCGTCCCGGGCAAGCAGGATCGTGCCGCGCGGGCTTGCGTACGTGCCGGGAAGCCCGGCGAGCTCGCTGTCCACGTCCTGGAAGGACAGATCGACCCCGAGGCTGTCGATGTATTCCGCGAACAGCTGCCGGACGAGCTCCGCCTCATCCGGGAACCGGGCGGGTCCGATCTTGATCGGCGGTGCTGTGGCCATCACGCCTTCATCCTCATGCCTTGGTGAGCGGCCGCATCGCGTTCGGCGCCAGAATCCACAGCCCGCCGGCGACCGTGAGCACCGCCAGGCCCGCGAAGCCGATCACGTAGCTGTCGGTGAGGCTGAGCACGCCCGAGAACAGCGCCGGCATGATGGTGACACCGGCGAAGGTGCAGAACTGCGAGCCGCCGGTGGCCTCGCTCACCTTGCCGGGCGGCGCCAGGGCTGCGATCTGCGCCAGGAACACGCCGTTCCACGCCGCCGTGGTGGTGCCGAACGCGACGCTGACCGCGACGATCGACCAGAACGGCCAGTCCGGCGTGAATGCCGCGGTCAGGAGGGAGCAGGCCGACATGCCGAGACCGAGCCCGCCCAACAGCTTGTAGGCATCCATGAAGCGGTCCGTGAGGGTGCCCCAGACCACGCGCGCCACCGCACCCGCGACCTGCGCGATGGTCAGCACGAGGCCCGCCTCGACGAGGCTCATCGCCAGCCGCTCGTGCAGGTAGGTCACGAGGAACGCCGCGAACGAGTTCTGCATGCCGGCATAGGCGAACGAGATGATCGACAGCTGGCGCAGTTCGGGTGCCCGCAGCACGAGCGCCAAGGAGCCGCCGATGTGTGCCGGCGAGAGCAGCGGGCGGCCGGCATCGCGCCCGGTGTCGAGGCCGGCGCGCCACGGCTGCAAGGCCACGGCCAGGACCGCGCACATTGCCGCACCGGCCAACGCCGCCGCGCGCCAGCCGAAGGTCACGGCGAGGATCGGCATCATCAGGCCGGCAAGGCCGCTGCCGAGCGGCACGCCCATCTGCTTGGCCGAGAACACGGCGTTGCGCCACTGCGGCGGGGTCACGCGCGACAAGACGTGCGAGGACGACGGGGTCATGGGGCCGTTGGCGATTCCGAGCAGCACCGCGCACACGACCGTGACCGGCAGCACCCCGACGGCCCCGGTGCACAAGCCAAGTGCCGCCAGACTGAGACAGGCCTGGGTCATCCGCACCGCGCCGAAGCGCGCGATGAAGCTGCCGCACAACAGTCCGACCGTCGCGGCACACCCGTAGACGACGCTGATATAGGCGCCGATGAAGCCCGGGCTGATGCCGATGTCGACCGCGGCGGCGGGGGCCAGCACCGAGCCCGTGGCCACCGACATCGACACCAGAAGCTGCGCCGCCAACGTGGCGACCAGGGCCGTGATCACTTGGCGCATCAGCGGGACAGCCGTGTCGTTCTGCGCGCGCCTAGTACCGCCGCTGCGGCAGGCGCTTGGTGCGCCCTTTGCGGGAGGTGGCGGAGCCCTGGGTCGAGCGCGGCCGGCTGGCGGCCGGCAGCGGCGCGTAGCCCGCCTGCTGCCCGTCCTTCTCCTCGAAGCCGAGCGCTCCGCCTTCGGGCTTCATCTCGAGCTCGAACGCCTCGAGCCGCTTGATCTCGTCGCGCAGGCGCGCCGCCTCCTCGAATTCCAGGTTCGAGGCCGCCTCCTTCATGCGCGCCTCGAGGTCGGCGATATGGCTCTTGAGGTTCTGGCCGACGAGGTGGCCGACCGCATCGTCGCCGGTCGCGACCGTGACGTGGTCGCGCTCGTAGACGCTGCCGAGGATGTCGCCGATCTTCTTCCGCACCGATTCGGGCGTGATGCCGTGCGCCGCGTTGTAGGCCTGCTGCTTCTCGCGCCGGCGGTTGGTCTCGGCGATCGCATACTCCAGCGACGCGGTCATGCCGTCGGCGTAGAGGATCACCCGCCCGTCGACGTTGCGCGCTGCCCGGCCGATCGTCTGGATCAGCGAGGTGCGCGAGCGCAGATAGCCTTCCTTGTCGGCGTCGAGGATGGCGACCAGCGCGCATTCCGGGATGTCGAGGCCCTCGCGCAAGAGGTTGATGCCGACCAGCACGTCGAAGGCGCCGAGGCGCAGGTCGCGGATGATCTCGATGCGCTCCAGCGTCTCGACGTCCGAGTGGATGTAGCGCACGCGGATGCCGGCCTCGTGCATGTATTCGGTCAGGTCCTCGGCCATGCGCTTGGTGAGGGTGGTGACCAAGGCGCGCTGGCCTTTTGCCGCAACGGATTTGCATTCGGCGAGCAGGTCGTCGACCTGCTTGTCGGTCGGCCGGATGATGCACACCGGATCGATGAGGCCGGTGGGCCGGATCACCTGCTCGACGAAGGCGCCGCCGGTGCGCTCGAGCTCCCACGGGCCCGGCGTGGCCGAGACGAACGTCGTCTGCGGGCGCATCGCCTCCCATTCCTCGAATTTGAGCGGCCGGTTGTCGACGCAGGAGGGCAGGCGGAAGCCATACTCCGCGAGCGTGGATTTGCGCTGGTAGTCGCCTTTGAACATGCCGCCGATCTGCGGCACGGTGACGTGGCTCTCGTCCACGATCAGGATCGCGTTGGGCGGCAGATACTCGAACAAGGTCGGCGGCGGCTCGCCCGGCCGGCGGCCGGTGAGATAGCGCGAGTAATTCTCGATGCCGGCGCACGAGCCAGTCGCGGCCATCATCTCGAGGTCGAACATCGTCCGCTGCTCGAGACGCTGCGCCTCGAGCAGCTTGTTCTGCTGCCGGAGCTCGGCCAGGCGCGCCTTGAGGTCCACCTTGATCTGCGCCATCGCCTGGTCGAGCGTGGGCTGCGGGGTCACGTAGTGGCTGTTGGCGTAAAGCTTTGCCGAGCCGAGCTCGACCTTCTTCTCGCCGGTCAGGGGATCGAACTCCCAGATGCCCTCGATTTCGTCACCGAATAAGGAAATCCGCCAGGCGCGGTCCTCGCAGTGCGCCGGGAAGACCTCGACCGAATCGCCGCGCACGCGGAAGGCGCCGCGCGCGAAGTTCTGGTCGTTGCGGCGGTAGTGCAGCTCCACCAGCGACTTGAGGAGGGCGGTGCGGTTGATGATCTGGCCGGTGTGCAGCGCCAGCGCCATCGACGAATAGGTCTCGACCGAGCCGATGCCGTAGATGCACGAGACCGACGCGACGATGATCACGTCCGACCGCTCGAGCAGCGCCCGCGTCGCCGAGTGGCGCATGCGGTCGATCTGCTCGTTGATCGAGGAATCCTTCTCGATATAGGTGTCGGTCCGCGGCACGTAGGCCTCGGGCTGGTAGTAGTCGTAATACGAGACGAAATACTCGACTGCGTTCTCGGGGAAGAACGCCTTCATCTCGCCGTAGAGCTGGGCGGCCAGGGTCTTGTTGGGGGCGAGGATGAGGGTGGGGCGCTGCAGCTGCTCGATGACATGCGCCATCGTGAAGGTCTTGCCCGAGCCGGTGACGCCGAGCAGCACCTGGTCGCGGTCGCCTGCGCGGAGCCCGGCGACCAGCGCTTCGATCGCCTGCGGCTGGTCGCCCGAGGGCTTGAAGGGCGAGTCGAGGCGGAAGCGCTGAACAGGGGCCGCGTCCGGCTCATCCGCCAGCGGCGGACGCGCCGCGGGATGCGCCGGGTTGATCGTGTGATCGGGAAGGGGATGCGAGAGGCGTGCTGGGCTCACGCCTGATTATATGGCGCGGCCGCGGCGACTTGCCAGGGCGCCTACTTCCCCGGGCATTGGGCTGCGGCACTCTCGGTACAGGTGAGCGTGCCATCGCAGTTCTTGATGTCTTTCGGCGCATGGCAGTTGCGGACGTCGAGCGTGGTCTCGAACATCTTGGCCTGCAGGTTGTTGCAGAAGCACATCAAGGTGACGCCGCCCGAGAGCTGGCAGGTGCAGGAGGTCGAATAGCTGCCCTTGGGAAGGCCGGATGTGTTCTGCGATTTCTGCGGCATCTCGGCGGCCATGGCCGGGGCGGCGAGGAGCGCCGCGCCGAACGCAAGGGCTTGAATCTGCTTCCACATAGTGTCCCCCGACAATTCCGGCATGACCGTATCAGGGCTCTGTTATGCGGACAAGCCGGGCGGTATTGCACGGCCGGGCCGCTCTGCTAAGTTGCGTGTCCCGTTCTCCGAATCGCTGTTGAGACCTCCCATGGCCTTCCTCGCCGAGCGCTTGTCGCGCGTCAAACCCTCGCCCACCTTGGCCGTCACCGCGAAGTCGATCGAGCTCAAGGCCGCCGGCCGCGACGTGATCGGCCTCGGGGCCGGCGAGCCCGATTTCGACACGCCCGACAACATCAAGGAGGCGGCGATCGCCGCGATCCGCAAGGGCCAGACCAAGTACACGGTGGTCGACGGCACGATGGAGCTGAAGCAGGCGATCTGCGCCAAGTTCAAGCGCGAGAACGGCCTCGACTACAAGCCGGGCCAGGTCACGGTCGGCACCGGCGGCAAGCAGGTGCTGTACAACGCGCTGATGGCCACCTTGAGCCGCGGCGACGAGGTCATCATCCCCGCACCCTACTGGGTCTCCTATCCGGACATGGTCGAGCTCGCCGAGGGCACGCCCGTGATCGTGCAGTGCTCGCAGAACAACGGCTTCAAGCTGCGGCCCGAGGACCTCGAGGCGGCGATCACGCCCAAGACCAAATGGATCATCCTCAACTCGCCTTCGAACCCGACCGGCGCCGCCTACTCGCGCGCCGAGCTCAAGGCCCTCACCGACGTGCTGGTCCGCCACCCCCACGTCTGGATTCTCGGGGACGACATCTACGAGCACGTCGTATATGACGGGTTCGAGTTTGCCACGGTCGTGCAGGTGGAGCCGCGGCTCTATGAGCGCACGCTCACCTTGAACGGCGTGTCGAAGGCGTACTGCATGACCGGCTGGCGCATCGGGTATGCGGCGGGGCCGGTCGAGCTGATCAAGGGCATCGCCGCGGTGCAGTCGCAGTCGACTTCCAACCCGTGCTCGATCAGCCAGGCGGCGTCGGTCGCGGCCCTGAACGGGCCGCAGGATTTCATCCCGAAGCACAACGAGATCTTCAAGCAGCGCCGCGACATGGTCGTCGACATGCTGAACAAAGCCAAGGGCATCCACTGCCTGAAGCCCGAGGGCGCGTTCTACGTGTACCCGTCCTGCGCCGGCACGATCGGCCGCAAGACCCCGCAGGGCAAGGTGATCAAGACCGACGAAGATTTCGTCACCTACCTCCTGGAGAGCAAGGGTGTCGCGGTGGTGCAGGGCACCGCCTTCGGCCTCGCCCCCTATTTCCGCATCTCCTACGCCACCTCGACCGAGGTGCTGAAGGACGCCTGCACGCGCATCCAGCAGGCCTGCGACGCGCTGACCTGAGACGCCGATGCGTATTGCCGTGATCGGGGCCGGCGGCGTGGGCGGCTATTTCGGCGCCCGCCTCGCCGAGGCCGGGGAGGACGTGAGCTTCATCGCCCGCGGCGCGCACCTCGAGGCGATGCGGAAGGACGGTCTGCGCGTCGAGAGCAGCCTCGGCGATCTCACCGTGAAGCCCGTGCGCGCGGCCGCGACGCCGCTCGAGCTCGGACCCGAGCCGTTCGATCTCGTGGTGATCGCGGTCAAGCTGTGGAGCACCGACGAGGCGATCGCCACGGCACGGTCGCTGGCGGGCCCGCGCAGCAGCGTGGTCTCGTTCCAGAACGGGGTCGGCGCGATCGACGCCCTCACCAAGGCCTTCGGGAGCGACCGGGTCCTGGGCGGGGTCTGCCACATCGCAACCGCGATCTCGGCCCCCGGTGTGATCAAGCACACAGGCACCATGGAGCGCTTCACGATCGGCGAGCCCGCGGGCGGCATCAGTCCGCGCGTGACCGCCATCGTCGAGGCGGCCAAGCGCGCGAAGCTGAACGCGATCGCCTCCGACGACATCCGGCGCGCGATCTGGGAGAAGTTCCTGTTCCTCGCCACGTTCAGCGGGGTAGCCACGTTGGCGCGCCTGCCCAAATCGGGGATTTTCGCCGATCCCGACCTGCGCCGCGTCTACGCCGACGCCCTCGCCGAGGCCATCGCCGTGGCGCGCGCCTCGGGCATCAACCTGCCGGCGGACCACGCCGAAACCGTGATGCGCTTCAGCGAAGGCCTGCCGGACACGATGAAGCCGTCCCTGCTGCACGATTTCGAGCGCGGCAACCGCCTCGAAGTGGAGTTCCTGTCGGGTGCGGTGGCGCGCATCGGCGCCCAGCACGGCGTACCCACGCCGGTGCACCGGACGATCTACGCCGCCCTGAAATCATTCGCCGCGGGGCGGCCGGTCGCCTAGAACAGCGCATGTTCCTGCGCGACATCGACCGGCTGCTGCGCGACCACGACCGAAGCTGGCGGCTCGGCATGCTCGCCGTGTTCGTGCTCGCGGCCCTGCAGAGCATCGCGGTCGTGCTGCGCCCGCTGCCGATCCGGGCCCTCATCGAGCCTCCGCCACCCGATAGCGTCTTCGGCGCGATCGAGCACGCGACCCAGGCCGTCATGCCGCGCCTCTGGCTCTATGTCGGCCTCGTGGTGGCGATCGAGGTCGCGATCCTGGTCCTGCGCTTCTCCGCGGAGATCAGGACCGCGAGCCTGACCGAGCGCATCATCCGCTCGATCCGCGGCCGCATCGCCGAGAACCTGCTGCGCGGCGACTACCGCGTGGTCAGCGCGGCCGGGCCGGGGGCCGTGATCGCGGCCGCCTCGGGCGACGTCGAGGCGGTCCAGAGGCTGCTGCGGGAAGCTCTCGTGCACGCCGGTGTCGCGACCCTGCAGCTCGCGCTGATGCTGGTGATCATCCTGTTCGTCGAGGGCTGGCTGTTCTGGATCCTGTTGTTCGAGATCATTGGTCTCGCGGTGGCCATCTTCGTCTATGCCAACTGGCGCAAGCGCCGCTATCTCGAGAAGATGGACGTGGACGCGCACCTGCTGGGCCTGCTGTCGACCTTGCAGCAGAAGAATCTCGATGCGCGCTTCACCGGCCTCGGATCGGTGTTCCTGTCCCGTGCGACCGCCTTGGCGCGCCGCCTGTTCGCGATGAACATGGTGCTGTGGCGCCGCGCCGGGCTCTATTACAGCGCCACCGAATTCACCATCGGCGTGTCGGCGGCCCTCTGCCTCGTGCTGCTCTACGCGACCTCGCCTGGCGGCACCCCGCCGATCGGCAAGTTCCTCGTCTTCACCTATTACGCGGTGCTGATCTTCCCCTGCCTGCAGCAGATCGGCGAGGCATGGCCGATGATCAACGACGCGCGCGCCGCCCTCTCGCGCATCGGCGCCAACACGGCGCGGAAGGCAACGCAGAAGCGCCACGTCGCGCCCGAGATGCCCGCCGGCTTCGGCGAGATCGTGTTCGACGAGGTGAGCGTCACCGGCGAGCGTGGCGAGACCCTGCTCGACCGGGTCTCGTTCCGGCTTAAGCCGGGCGAGAAGATGGGGCTGTTCGGCGACAGCGGCTCGGGCAAGACGACGATCCTCTTGACCCTGCTCGGCATCAACCGGCCGTCGGCCGGGCGCGCCACCATCGCCGGCCGCGATCTCGTCTCCCTGTCGCTGGCCGAGCGCAAGCGCTTCTTCTACTACGCGCGCGCCTATCCGGCGTTCTTCCCCGCGACCGTCTACGACAACATCGCGCTGCACGGCCGGCCGGGCGAGGACGCGTTCGCCGAGATGCTCGACCGCGTGCATTTCGGCGGCCGGCTGGCGCTCGAGCCGGCCGGCGCGCATACCATGATCGGCGACAAGGGTGAGCCGTTCTCGGGCGGCGAGCAGCAGCGCATCGCGATCGCGCGCTGCCTGATGTCGTCGCAGCCGTGCCTCATCCTCGACGAAGCCTTGAACTCGCTCGACGAGGCGAACGAGCTCGCCATCCTCCGCTGCCTGGTGACCGACTTCCCGGAGAAGACGATGATCGTCGTCTCGCACCGCGGCAGCGCGCGCTCGCTGTTCCCGTTCCGCCTCGAGATGGCCAAAGGCGGCCGCGGCACGCTGATCCGGCCTTAAGCCCGTGTGACAAAGGCCCGTGTGACAAAGACGAGGGCCAAAGCCGCGGTGCGCGATTCGGCTCTTGCCAAGTCGCCCCGGCCCGGCGAAGACTAGGGGCACAAGAATAAAAACACGGCTCACGGAACTTGGGTAGGAGACCTGCATGCCCCAGAAACCGTCGTCGTCGCCCCGTTGCGTGGCCCTGGTCGGCCCGTATCTCTCCGGCAAGACCTCGCTTCTCGAAAGCATCCTGGCCGCGACCGAAGCCATCCCCCGCAAAGGGACGGTGAAAGACGGCAATACCGTGGGCGATTTCTCGCCCGCCGCCCGCGCCCGCAAGATGAGCGTCGAGGTCAACGTCGCGACGGCGAGCTTCATGGGCGAGCGCTGGACGTTCATCGACTGCCCGGGGTCGATCGAGTTCGCGCACGAGGCGCGGACGGCCCTGATGGTCGCCGATGCGGCGGTCGTGGTGTGCGAGCCGACGGTCGAGCGAGCGATGACCCTCGCACCATTGCTGAAGTTCCTCGACGACAAGCAGATCCCGCACGTCCTGTTCCTGAACCAGGTCGACAAGGTCGAGATCCGCATCCGCGATGCGCTGGCCGCCCTGCAGGCGGTCTCCGCTCGGCCGCTGGTCCTGCGCCAGGTGCCGATCCGCGAAGGCGACCAGGTCACGGGCTATGTCGACCTGATCAGCGAGCGCGCCTATCACTACAATCCCGGCCGCGCGTCGGACCTCGTGCCGCTGCCGCAGTCGATGGCCGAGCGGCAGAAGGAAGCGCGCCAGGGCCTGCTCGAGAAGCTGGCCGATTTCGACGACAAGCTGCTTGAGCAGCTGCTCGAGGACACGGTGCCGTCGAAGGAGGACATCTACTCGCACCTCTCGCGCAACCTCGCAGCCGACCGGGTCGTGCCGGTGCTGCTGGGCGCGGGCGAGCGGGATTCGGGCGTGCGCCGCCTGTTGAAATCGCTGCGCCACGACGTGCCCGAGCCGCAGTCGACGATGACCAGGCTCGGCCTGTCGGCGGGCGGACCGCTCGCGCAGGTGTTCAAGACCCAGCACGCGGCCCATACCGGCAAGCTGTCGATTGCGCGCGTGTGGTCAGGGCCGATCGCCGACGGCGCGAGCCTCAGCGACGGGACGACGACCGCGAAGCTCGCCGGCATCACGCGCCTGGTTGGCGCCAAATCCGAGAAGCTGCCGAAGGCCGAGACCGGCGACGTGGTCGGGTTCCTGCGCCTCGACGGGATCGCGACCGGCGCCACCTTGTCGCCGAAAGGCGATGTCGCGGCGGCAAAGGACCACGAGGCCGTCGGCGCCTGGCCGCTGCCGCAAAAGCCGGTCTTCGCACTGGCCGTCGCGACCGAGAAGCGCGGCGACGACGTGAAGCTCTCGGGCGCGCTGCAGCGCCTGGCCGAAGAGGACCCCTCGCTCTCGATCGAGCACAACGCCGACACCAACGAGCTGCTGCTGTGGGGCCAGGGCGAGATGCATCTTGCGGTGGCGCTCGAGCGGCTGCGCACCTCGTACCACCTGCCGGTCATCGGCCACGAGCCGCAGGTGCCGTACAAGGAGACCATCCGCAAGGGCATCCAGCAGCACGCGCGCCACAAGCGCCAGAGCGGCGGTCACGGGCAGTTTGCCGACGTGAAGGTGGAGATCAGGCCGCTTTCGCGCGGCAGCGGCTTCAAGTTCGAGGACAAGATCGTCGGCGGCAGCGTGCCGCGCAACTTCATCCCGGCGGTCGAGGACGGCATCCGCGACTATCTGAAGCGCGGGCCGCTCGGCTTCCCGGTGGTCGACGTGCAGGCGACGTTGTTCGACGGGCAGTATCACGACGTCGACAGCTCGGACCAGGCGTTCATGACCGCGGGCGCGCTCGCCATGCGCGAGGGCATGCCGAAATGCGATCCCGTGCTGCTCGAACCGATCTGCAAAGTCGCGATCGCGATCCCGACCGAGTTTACCTCGCGCGTGCAGCGCCTCGTGCAGACCAGGCGCGGCCACATCCTGGGCTACGACGCCAAGGCCGGCTGGTCGGGCTGGGACGAGGTCTCGGCGATGCTGCCGCAGTCGGAGATGCACAACCTCATCATCGAGCTGCGCTCGGCGACCCAGGGTGTCGGCACGTTCGACTGGAACTTCGACCACCTCGCCGAGCTCACCGGCAAGCCGGCCGAGAAGATCGTCGCCCGCCTGCGCCCGCAGGAAGAGGTCAAGGCCAAGGCGGCGTCGTAGGCTTTATCGGTTTTTCGTCATGCCCCGGCTTGTCCGGGGCAGCCATCTCGTGCGACTGAATCGTGGATGCCCCGCCTAAAGCGGGGCATGACGCATGGGACCAAGGGGAGAGCAGTCATGCCCGAGATCAAGACCGAGTTCCTGTTCAAGATCGCGCTCGAGGTGCCGCCGGTCCTCGATCTCGGTGCCACCCCGTTCGGCCATCGGCGCATCGCGCGGATCGCCGGCGGCACGTTCGAAGGGCCGAAGCTCAAGGGCACGGTGCTGCCCGGCGGCGGCGACTGGCTCCTGTTCCGCCACGACCAGGTGCTGCAGCTCGACGTGCGCCTGGTCATGGAGACCGACGACAAGCACATGATCTACATGACGTACAAGGGCTACCGGCACGGACCTAAGGACGTGATCGACCGCCTCAACCGCGGCGAAAGCGTGGACCCGAGCCTCTATTATTTCCGCGCCACGCCGTATTTCGAGACGAGCTCGGACAAATACGGCTGGATGAATCGCATCTGCACGGTTGCAACCGGCCAGCGCAGCGCCAGCGGTCCCACCTACCACGTGTTCCAGGTTCTTTAGGGAGCGGAAGATGGCCGAAGCGAAGATCCTCTACACGCTGGGCGGCAAGAGCTTCGAGGGCATGCTGGTCTATGACGACAGCGTGCGCGGCAAGCGGCCGGCGGTGTTCATGCAGCCGGATTGGAAGGGCGTGTGCGCCGACACGGTCGGCCAGGCGCGTGAGGTGGCGGGCCAGGACTACGTCGTGCTGATGGCCGACATGTACGGTGTCGGCTACGGCGACAAGCCCAAGACGCGCGAGCAACTCGGCGCCCGCATGCAGGCCGTGCACAACGACCTGCCGTTCACCCTGGCCTGCGGGGCGATGGCCTACGACACCTTGCTGGCGGCGGCCAACCAGAAAGGCCTCGTCGACACGAGCAAGGTCGCCGGCATCGGCTACTGCGCCGGCGGCGGCTTTGTGCTCGAGCAGGCGCGCGCCGCGGCCGCCCTCAACCCGGTGATCGTGTTCCACGTCACAAACCCCAACCCGGTGAAGCCCGGCACGCCGTGCAACATCAAGGGCCGGGTGCTGGCGATCCACGGCTCGGCCGACCCCGTGACCCCCAAGCCGATGATGGATGCGTTCGAGGCCGAGCTGACCCAGGCCAAGATCGACTGGCAGGTGATGATGTTCGGCGGGGCCGTGCACTCGTTCTGCGACCCGACCGCCAATACGCCCGCCACGCGCTACGACGAGAAGCTGTGCCGCAAGTCGTACGCGATGATGCGCGACTTCTTTGCGGAGACGTGGGGGCGGGCTTAGCGCCCGGGACCGCCAACAGAACGACCTAACGCGGCTGGCCGCCGCATGTGGCGCGCGAGGGTAGCCACAACCATAAGTCTACGTTATGGTGTTATCACTATCGCA
>Ga0335071_10001417_pt1 | contig 25796 bp, 26 predicted proteins | sample Lox_Sample_15_FD_206724 | JGI IMG/M metagenome (GOLD analysis project Ga0335071, IMG submission 206724) | Soil microbial communities from Loxahatchee National Wildlife Refuge, Florida, United States - Lox_Sample_1.5 | ecosystem: Environmental > Terrestrial > Soil > Wetlands | place: USA...
GCAACTGTCCGCCCCAGCGGTGTCAAAGAGGCGATCGAGACTGCGCTCAAGCGCGACGCCGAAATTGACGCCGAAGGAATCACCGTCAGAGCTGACGACGGCAAGGTTACGCTCAGCGGAACCGTGCCCTCGTGGGCCGAACGCGACGAGGCCGGCTCGGCCGCATGGCGTGCCCCGGGCGTAACCGACGTGCAAAACGAGCTCGTTGTTTCGTACTGAACGTTATTTTCCCAACCCCGACGTCGGGCGGACGTCCGCGTGGCGTTCGCCCTTCGGGGCCGAACTCGACCAGGAGAAGTGTGAGATGGCAACTGTAAAGGCGACGTGGCAACCGTTCGAAAGGCATGGGCGACTCACCGAGCGAACTGACCTGCCGGACACGGTCTTTGCGTACCCAAAGCAACGCAAAGAACCGTTGACCGATGGCCGGCACGTACGCAACGCCATCGCGCGATTCGATCAAGTGACCGATGTCCCCGAAGCCGATCGCGCTCTGGCTTTCGCCAACATCGAGAAGGCGGCGCAGCACTACGGCGTGAACCTTTCCGAAACGGACTGGCACCAACTGGGGGTTGATCCGCAATCCAATCGTTCCGAGCGCGCGCAAAAAGGAGCGGAAACCCGCATGCGGACGGGAGAAGCAAAGGAGGCCGCGCTCAAGGGCGCGGCGACCCGGAAGCGGCTCGGCATCGCCAAGGAAGCCGCCAAGAAGGCTGCGGCTACCCGCCGCCGAGTGCGTGACGAGAAACCCTGAAGGCCCGCGAGCGTCATTCTTCGTCCGGAGGCTGTATGAACGGTCAGCGCAGTGTGCCGATCATATTGCGCGTCAGCGGATTTCCCGATGTCACGGTGCTGGCCATCGTCGGAAGCCACGGATGTGAGGTGAACCGAGCACTGCAACAGGTGCGGGCGGACATGTTGTCGTGCGGGATCACGGTGAACATCTTCGACAGCCTGCCGGGTGTGCCGCCGTATCGCGATCGTCAAACAGTCCGCACGCCAAGGCAAGTCGTCACGCTGCGAAATGCTGCCGATGATGCGGATGCGGTGTTGGTCGCGACGAACTACTACAACCGTCTACCGAGCATCGTGCACAACGCGATCGACTGGCTCACCCGAGGCCATCGGAGCGGGCTGTCAGACAAGCCGCTAGCCGTAATAGGACGCGCGGCCAAGTGCTACAGCGGCGTGTGGTCGCATTGTCCGACGGATGAAGCCGGACGCACGGGCCAGGCGCCGGTCATCGAATCGATCAGCGTGGCGACTCTGCATGACGTGGTCCGGATATTGGCCGAGGAGGTCGAGGCGCGGGCAACCGGCTCACTGACCTCTGGGGCCGGTACGGCCGGGTCCGGCCATCTCGGCAGCTAGTGTCACGGCTGATGCCGCGGCCACCACCGGAGCGTCAGCATCCCTACCGCCACGCCGAGCGCCCATCCCGCGGCAATGTCGGACGGGTAATGCACGCCGTTCACGACCCGGGCCACGCCGACGGCCGCCGCAAGCGCCCCGATCGGCGCCGCCAAGGCCGGCATTTCCAGCCCGACGCCGGTGGCGAACGCCGCTGCGGCGGCGGCGTGCCCGGACGGAAACGAACTGGTAACCGGCGTCCGGCCCGGGCGGCGGTCCGGCGGTACCTCGCCGGTCGGGCGCGGCCTGCGTACCAGGACCTTGGCGAGCACGTTGCTGGCCGTGCTCGCGACCAGCATGCCGGCTAGACCCCGCACGGCCGCCCGGTGGGCCCGTTCGTCCTTGGTGGCCGCCAGCGCCGCCGCGATGCCGATCCACAACGCGAAGAAATCGGCGGACCGGCTCAGCGCGGGCAGGAAGCGGTCCAGCAGCGGGGAGCTTTCGGCGGAAATGCGGGCCATAATGGCCTGATCGGCAGCATCGATCCTGTCGCGCACGGTATTGCTCACGGTGCTGGGCATTCGCGGCCTCCCGACTCGTTAGGGTCTCTGGACCCTATGGAGAGGATTTGCACATCGATACCGGCGTTCATCGCGGCGATCCGCCTTCACGCTCGCCTTGCTAGCTCGTGCTCGCGCGCAACTTCGGCCTCCTCGCGAAGGGCGACGCTCTCGCGCTCCTCGGCCGTGCGAATGGGAGGCTCGACCATCTCAGCGCTCCTATTCTCGGGGCAGTGAAGTGACTTCTGCGATAGGTACCTTCAACACATAGGCCCTTGAACGGCTCCGTTCTAGGGTCGATCGGCCTCAAACGACCTTCGCTGGGTTACTAGTTCTTGAGTCCAGACGTTGCTTGACACCGGAACTCCACGACGTCGCCGTCAATCTGGATAGGCCCGCGGCCTGGTCAGATAGGTCGCGAGGTTTTTCAACGACGATCGAAGGCCGTCGACGTGATCGCCAGCGGAGATGCCCTCCGGGACGTCATCAGCTCGGACATCGACCCGGGTGCTGCCGGTGCTCACCGCTGTAACCGTCCACGTCATGGTCATCGTTTCCGCGAACAAGGGGTCGTCGGATTGGAAGTCGACGGCCTGCACGACCCGATCGTCGGGTACGACCTCGACGAACCGAACGTCCACGACGTCCGAGTCGACGCCTGACTTGCCGCCTGACTCAGGCGCTTCGGCATAGGTCAATTTCATCCGGTAGGACCCTCCTGTGCGGGCGTCGAAGTATTCGAACTCCCCCGACATTCCGCGGGGCGGTAGCCACTCGACGAGCGCCTGCGGCTGTATCAGCGCGGCATACACCCGGCTCAGCGGAGCGTCGACCACCAACGACGCGGTATCCGTTCGTCCCATATCGCCTCTGTTCCCCGAAGTGGTCCTCCCCCTAACCAGCCGGATTTATCGCGCCCGCCTGGCTCCTAGACGTTGAACCGGAATTCGACCACGTCGCCGACCCTAGTCATCGTTGAAATTCATCGTTGAAATCGACCTCATCGCCGCGTATCGCGCCCACGGCCCTGAAGCACAGCGTGCTCGATGGAACTGCAACAACAACCGCAATCACAAGCGCGAGAGCCGGATCGAGCCAATAGAACCGTCCAGTCACCGCAATCACTGCACCGGCCACGGCAACAGCCCCAGCCGCCGCTGCATCGGCCAGCGTATCGAGCAGGACAGATCGCATATGGAGGTCCTCATCTGCAGCGGACGCGCCCAGCACCCACGCGCCGACCAACAGAACGGCCATCGTCACCGCGCTGACAATCAACACCGGCAGTCCGTGCACCTCGGGAACACCGCGAATCAGCCGCAGCACCGCCTCCACCGCGATCAGGCCCGCCACGACAAACAGCGCACCGCAGTTGATCAGCGCGACTAAGGGTGTCGCCAGCGAGCGCCGCGGATGGCTCGACGGTCCCGCACAGTCACGGCGATCAGACCAAGAACCAGCGCAACGGAGTCCGGAATTCGACCACGTCACGCCCGGCCATCAGCTGGCCTCCGCCGTCGCCCGATCCGTCGTCGACTTACGGCTCTCGAAGAGCAGCGGGTAAATCAGGCCGCCGATAAGCCCCCCGATCAGGGGCGCCAGCCAGAACACCCACAGTTGACCGGGTGCGCCGTCCCCATTGAAGAAGGCGACGCCCGTGGACCGGGCCGGATTGACCGAGCAGTTACTGATCGGGATGGCGACTAGGTTGATCAGCGTCAGCGCCAGACCGATGGCCAACGGCCCAAATCCGTGCGGGGCCCGGTCGTCGGTCGCGCCCAGTATCACGATGAGGAAGAACGCCGTGAGCAAGACCTCGGTAATGATCACCGCTGCAAGCGAGTAGTGGCCCGGCGAATGCTCACCGTATCCGTTCGCGGCCATATGCCCGGTGGATGAAAATCCGGGCTTCCCCTTCGCGATGACCAGCAGGGCCACGCCCGCGAGCAGGCCACCGACGACCTGGGAAATCCAGTACCCGGGAAGGTCCTTCCACGGCAGTCGGCCGCTCACCGCGGCGCCCAGAGTGATCGCGGGGTTGAAATGCCCACCAGAGATGTGGCCGACGGCGTAAGCCATAGTGACGACGGTGAGCCCGAAAGCCAATGCCACGCCGAGGAAGCCGATGCCCAATTGGTAGGTACCGCTGCCATCCTCGGCCTGGGCGATCTGTTTGGCCGCGAAAATGGCGCTGCCACAGCCACCGAATACCAACCAGAACGTGCCGAACAGCTCGGCAACCAATTTCGAAGTGAGCGACGACGATGTCATGTGCCGCCTCCTTGAGAGGAATGTGTCCGCGAAAATGCTAATCGACACTCAGGCACGCCATCAAACCGTCTACTGGCCGACCTACTTGCCTACTTCGCGGGTTTAGTTGTTGCTCCGTGCCGGAACTCCACCACGTCGCCGTCGGCCATGACGTAGTCCTTGCCCTCCATGCGGACCTTGCCGGCGGCCTTGGCCGCTGCCATCGACCCGGCGGCGATCAGGTCGTCGTACGACACGATCTCGGCCTTGATGAAGCCCTTCTCGAAGTCGGTGTGGATGACCCCGGCGGCCTTGGGCGCGGTATCGCCTTGATGAATTACCCACGCCCGCGCCTCTTTTGGGCCCGCCGTCAGGAAGGTCTGCAGCTTGAGCGTGTGAAACCCCGCCCGCGCCAGCGCGTCGAGGCCGCGCTCGGTCTGGCCGATCGACTCCAGCAACTCGGCGGCCGACTCGTCGTCGAGCTCGGCCAGCTCGGATTCGATGGCGGCGTCCAGGAACACCGCGTCGGCGGGCGCGACGAGCCGGCGCAGCTCGGCGACCCGCGCGGCGTCGGTGAGCACCGCCTCGTCGGCGTTGAAGACATACAGAAACGGCTTGGTGGTCAACAGGTTCAGCTCGCGCAGCAAGGAGACGTCGGCGCCCGCGGCGAACAGCGTCTTGCCGCCGTCCAGCACCGCCTGAGCGGCCACCGCCGCGTCATAGACGGGCCTGCGCTCTTTGCTGGTGCGCGCCTCTTTTTCCAGCCTCGGCAGCGCACGCTCGAGTGTTTGCAGGTCGGCCAGGATCAGCTCGGTTTCGACGACCTCGATGTCGGATTTGGGATCGACCTCGCCCGCCACATGGGTCACGTCGTCATCGGAGAACACCCGGACCACCTGGCAGATGGCGTCGCATTCGCGGATGTGGGCCAGGAACTTGTTGCCCAGCCCGGCCCCCTCGGACGCACCCTTGACCAGGCCGGCGATGTCGACGAACGTGACCGGCGCCGGCACGACGCGCTCGGAACCAAACAGCTCCGCCAGCTTGTCCAGCCGCGGGTCCGGCAGCGAAACCACACCCTCGTTGGGCTCGATCGTCGCGAACGGATAGTTGGCCGCCACCACGTTGTTCCTGGTCAGCGCGTTGAACAGCGTCGACTTGCCGACGTTCGGCAGGCCCACGATTCCCAGGCTCAGGCTCACGGGGATCCAAGTCTAGGGCGCGGCGGCGCGGGCCGTTCAGGCGTGTGCGACGCATGGCGCGCCAGCGGTCGCTAACAAGGTCTTTACCGGCGTTTCGGCTCATTCCCGGTACGGTCTACATGTGTCAGCACAGCGGGCAAGATCGGCGGTCGAGGCCAACCACCGCTCGATCCACCCCGATATCCCGGGCGTGCCGTGGTGGGCGGCCGTGGTCATCGCCGTCACCGCGACCGCCATCGGTTATGCGATCGACGCCGGTCACAAGGACCTCACGCACGTCTTCGCCGGCTTCTATATAGCCGGCTGCGTGGCCGCGGTGCTGGCCGTGCGCCAGGACGGCGTGTTCACCGCGATCATTCAGCCACCGCTGATTCTTTTCTGCGCGGTGCCGGGTGCCTACTGGATGTTCCATGGACGCAAAATCGGCAACCTGAAGGACCTCCTGATCAACTGCGGCTATCCGCTCATCGAGCGTTTCCCGCTGATGCTGGGCACCGCCGGCGCCGTCCTCCTGATCGGCCTTGCGCGGTGGTATTTCGGCAAGTCGCAGCCGGCAGCCGCCGACTCCAACGGCGACGCCGCGTCGACGCGTGCGTTCAGCTCCTTCGTCGGAGCCATTGGCGCGAAACTGAATTCGCTTCTCGGCCTCAGCGCTCGCGACGAGGATGCGGAGGAAGCGGCGCCCACCGGCCCGAAGCGAACCCGCGAGGCCGGCCGTCCGCCGAAAGCCGCTTCGAGGACCGGCCGATCGACGCGCGGTGGTCGGTCTGCTCGTCCCAGCCGGACTCACTCCCGGCATGCCCGGCCCCCGCTGGACGACGAACGCGATCCTGCGGCCGAGCGGCCGCGGCGCCGCCGTCAGGCGCCGCCCCGCGACTTCGACCCCGCCGACCCGCCGCCCCGGCCGCGCCGCCGCGCCCGGCCGGAAGCGGATCCCGGCGTTCGCCAGCCGCCGCGCGAAACCCGCCGCGAGCCGCGCACCCGCCGCAACCCCTACGAGCGGCCGGCTTCTCGCGGCGGCCGTCTCGACGGGTATGACCCCTACGAGCCACCCGGTGCGCCCGACCGCTTCGATCGCTACGAGCCACGGCGCCGTCGCGCCGCCCCAAGCGGGAACGGCTCCGACACGACACACCACCCGATCTCACGGGTGCGCTACCGCGACTCGGGCCCGGCCGACGAGCCCAGCCCCGAGCGGCGCAGGCGCACGCCACGCAGCTTCCCGGCGGAGTCCTGGGAGTTCGAAGGCTAGCGAGGCGACCTGATCTCGCGGGGCAGCGCGAACACCAGGGTTTCCTGGGCCGTCGTCACCGGCTGCACCACGTCGAAGCCGCATTCGGCCAGCCGCTCCAGCACACCGCGCACCAGCACCTCGGGGACGGAGGCGCCGGAGGTGACGCCCACCGTCGCGATGCCCTCCAACCACGCCGGGTCGATGTCGTCGGCCCAGTCGACCAGGTAGGCGGCGCCCGCGCCGCCGCCCAGCGCCACCTCGACCAGCCGCACCGAATTCGACGAGTTGCGCGAACCGACGACGATGACCAGCTCGCACTCGGGCGCCATCGCCTTGACCGCGACCTGCCGGTTCTGGGTCGCGTAGCAAATGTCGTCGCTGGGCGGGTCCTGCAGATTCGGGAAACGCTGCCGCAACCGCTCGACGATCTCCATCGTCTCGTCCACCGAGAGCGTGGTCTGCGACAACCAGACCACCTTGTTCTCGTCGCGGACGGTCACGTCGTCCGCCGCGCCGACGCCGTCGACCAGCTGCACGTGCTCGGGCGCCTCCCCCGCGGTCCCGATGACCTCCTCGTGGCCCTCGTGGCCGATCAGCAGGATGTCGTAGTCGTCCCGGGCGAATCGCCTGGCCTCGTTGTGCACCTTGGTCACCAAGGGGCAGGTGGCGTCGATGGTCTGCAGGTTGCGTTCGGCCGCGGCCGCGTAGACGGTCGGCGCGACGCCGTGGGCGGAAAACACCACGATGGCCCCCTCGGGGACCTCGTCGGTCTCCTGAACGAAGACGGCCCCGGCCTTTTCCAGGGTGTCGACCACGTGCCGGTTGTGCACGATCTCGTGGCGCACGTAAACGGGGGCGCCGTGCTTTTCCAGGGCGCGCTCCACCGTCTCGACGGCCCGGTCCACGCCGGCGCAGTAGCCACGCGGCTCCGCCAGGAGCACCCTTTTACGGATTGGGTTGTTGGCTACCGAGCCGGCTGCACCGGGAATTCCCATGTCAACAGTCGGCGGCATGGCATTCAGGGTACCGGCCCGCGGCGGGCTTGGAGTTGGCCGCCGGTTAAGGCAGGCTTGGACTCATGGCTACTGCACCGTACGGAGTTCGGCTACTGGTCGGCGCGGCGACAGTCGCCGTTGAGGAGACGATGAAGCTGCCGAAGACGATCCTGATGTACCCGATGACGTTGGCCAGCACCGCCGCGCACATGGTGATGCGCTTTCAGCAGAACCTGGCCGAGCTGGTCATCAAAGGTGACAGCACCCTGGAATCGATCTTTCCGCCCAAGGACGAGAAGCCGGAGTGGGCGACCTTCGACGAGGACCTGCCCGAGGACGCGGTCGAGGGCGCCCCTGCCACCCTCCCGGAGGCCGGCGAGGTCGAGCGCAGGGCCGAGGGCCGATTCGCGCTGTACTCGGTGGCCGACGCGCACGAGGACGCCAGCGCGCTGGTCAAACCCGCCAAGCGGTCGAAGACTCCCGCCGCCAAGACGGCTGTGCCGGAACCGGAGGTGGCGGTCGAACTCGACTATCCGACCCTGACGCTCGCCCAACTGCGGGCCCGGCTGCAATCGCTGAGCGTCGACGAACTCGAAGCGTTGCTGGCCTACGAGCAGGCCACCAAGGCCCGCGCACCGTTCCAGACGCTGCTCGCCAACAGGATCACCCGCGCGAACGCGAAGTGACCCGAGCGGCTGATTTCGAACCCAACTCCGCGGAGAACCCCTTTCCGGTGCGCGCGGTGGCGATCCGGGTCGCGGGCTGGATCGACAGGCTGGGCACCGTCTGGGTCGAGGGTCAGCTGGCCCAGATCACGATGCGGCCCGACGCCAAGACCGTGTTCATGGTGCTGCGGGACCCGGCCGCCGACATGTCGCTGACCGTGACGTGTTCGCGCGACCTGGTCACCAACGCGCCGGTGAAACTCGCCGAAGGCACCCAGGTGGTGGTCTGCGGCAAGCCCTCGTTCTACACCGGGAGGGGCACATTCTCGTTGCGGCTCAGCGAAATCCGGGCGGTCGGCGTCGGCGAGCTGCTGGCGCGCATCGACCGGCTGCGCCGACTGCTGGATGCCGAGGGGTTGTTCGACCCGCGGCTCAAGCGGCCAATCCCCTTCCTGCCCAACATGATCGGGCTGATCACCGGCCGGGCGAGCGCCGCCGAGCACGACGTGACGACGGTGGCGGGCGCGCGCTGGCCGGCCGTGCGTTTCGCGGTGCGCAACACCGCTGTCCAGGGGCCGAACGCCGTGGCGCAGATCGTCGAAGCGCTGTCCGAACTCGATCGCCACCACGAGGTCGACGTGATCGTGGTGGCCCGAGGCGGCGGTAGTGTCGAGGACCTGCTGCCGTTTTCCGACGAGACCCTGTGCCGCGCGATCGCGGCGTGCCGCACGCCCATCATCAGTGCGGTGGGGCACGAACCCGACAACCCGCTGTGCGATCTGGTCGCCGACCTGCGCGCCGCCACGCCCACCGACGCGGCCAAAAAGGTGGTGCCCGACACCGCCGCCGAGCAGCGGCTGATCGATGACCTGCGCCGGCGCAGCGCGCAGGCGCTGCGCAGTTGGGTGTCCCGCGAGCAGCGCGCGCTGGCCCAGCTGCGCAGCCGGCCGGTGCTGGCCGAGCCGCTGGCGGCGTGCGCGGCCCGGGCCGACGAGATCCGCCGCGCGCGCTCGGCGGTGCGCCGCGACATCAGGCGGCTGGTCACCGCGGAGACCGAGCGCGTCGGCCACCTCAGCGCGCGGCTGGCCACCCTGGGCCCGGCCGCCACCCTGGCCCGCGGCTACGCGGTGGTGCAGGCGGTCCCCGACGCCGGACCTCCCGTGGTGCTGCGGTCGGTCGGCGACGCGCGCGCGGGCACCCGGCTGCGGGTCCGGGTGGCCGACGGCGCCGTGGCGGCCGTGAGCGAGGGACTGACCGATGGCCACTCCTGAGGAGCAGTCGATGCAGTCGATTACGCCCATTAGTCAGCTTGGCTACGAAGCCTGCCGGGACGAGCTGATCGAAGTGGTACGGGTCCTGGAGCAGGGCGGGTTGGACCTCGATGCGTCGCTGAAGCTGTGGGAAAGGGGCGAGCAACTCGCAAAACGATGCGAAGAGCACTTAGCTGGCGCCCGCAAGCGGATCGAGGACGCGCTCGCGGCGGGCCAGTCGGAAGAGGGCTGACGGCCGCCCGATCGCGGAACCGCTGCCGAGGCTTTGGAACAGGTTTCAGTTTTTCTCGGCTATGCTTCGCGAACTATGGGTGATGCATCACTGACAACCGAACTGGGCCGCGTCCTCGTCACCGGCGGCTCGGGGTTCGTCGGCGCCAACCTGGTGACCACCTTGCTCGACCGCGGATACCGGGTGCGTTCCTTCGACCGCGCGCCCTCACCGCTGCCCGAGCACACCCAACTGGAGGTGCTGCAGGGCGACATCACCGACGCGGGCGTTTGCGCCGCGGCGGTGGACGGCATCGACACGGTGTTCCACACCGCCGCGATCATCGAACTGATGGGCGGCGCGTCGGTGACCGACGAATACCGCCAGCGCAGCTTCGCCGTCAACGTCGGCGGCACCGAGAACCTGGTGCACGCGGGGCAGGCGGCCGGGGTGAAACGATTCGTCTACACCTCGTCCAACAGCGTGGTGATGGGCGGGCAGAACATCGCCGGCGGTGACGAGACACTGCCCTACACCAACAGGTTCAACGACCTGTACACCGAGACCAAGGTGGTCGCCGAGCGATTCGTGCTGTCCCAGAACGGTGTTGGTGACATGCTGAAGTGCGCGATCCGGCCCAGCGGCATCTGGGGCCGCGGCGATCAGACGATGTTCCGCAAGCTGTTCGAAAGCGTGATCGCCGGCCATGTCAAGGTGCTGATCGGCCGCAAGTCGGCCCGGCTCGACAACTCCTACGTGCACAACCTGATTCACGGCTTCATCCTGGCCGCCCAGCATCTGGTGCCCGGCGGGACCGCGCCCGGCCAGGCGTACTTCATCAACGACGACGACCCCATCAACATGTTCGAGTTCGCTCGGCCGGTGATAGAGGCCTGCGGTGAGAACTGGCCGCGGGTGCGGGTCAACGGGCCGCTCGTTCGCGCGGCCATGACCGGTTGGCAGCGCATGCATTTCCGGTTCGGGATACCGGCCCCGCTGCTCGAGCCGCTGGCCGTCGAGCGACTGTATCTGGACAACTACTTCTCGATCGACAAGGCGCGGCGCGACCTCGGCTACGAGCCGCTGTTCACCACCGACAAGGCGATGTCGGAATGCCTGCCCTACTACGTGGACATGTTCCGGCAGATGAAAAGCCAAGCGCAGGAGGCCAAGCGGGCGGGGTAGCACCGCGGCGTCGGTAGTCACATCAGCCACGCCGGCACCGTGAGCCGGCCATTAGGCGATTCCCATTTGCGGTATCACCGGCGATACCGCAAATGGAACTCACCTATCGGTCGGTAGCGCAGCAGCACAGGTCCGCCGGACGCGCCCTACCGGAAGCTCACCATCTCGCTGCCCCAGGCGGCGCGGATGTGCGCGTCGACATCGCCGGCGACGGTGTCGCTCTTGTCGATGAGCAAGCAGGCGCGGCCGGTTTCCTGGTAGGGCGTCCAATCCGGCTCGCCGGCCGGGCCCGCGGGCTTCCCGTGGCCGGCGAAGTTGGTCCACCTGGTGCGCACCCTTCTCGAGACCGCCTTGGCGGTTCGGGCGCCGCCGAGCTTCAGCGTAGGGTCGTTGGGCGCCCCGAGATTGCCCCACACATAAGGCAATTCGGTGGCGTGGGCGGCGTTGACCAGCAACAGCTTGAGCATCGGAGTCGCGTAGTCGAACCGGTACAGATACACCGTCGCGACCCTGCGGTGCCCCTCGGCCAGCCACACCGTCGGCATCCGGAACCCGACGTCGGTCGCGATGCTCAAAGACCTTGCCCGCCGCCCCAACCGCGAATACGCCGACACGATATCCTCTTCGGTGGGCAATTGCAGGTCGGGCTGTTCGGCGGCGATCTGGGTGAACATCGACGTGATCGCGCGCGGGGTGATCGGCATCAGCGGCGAGCGCATCAGCCGGAACAGCGCCGCCTCATGCCTGTTGGTGCCGATGATCAACGGAACCCGGTGGGTGCGAGCCCGCTGCGCCACCTTGACCGGGTAGTCGTGCAGCAGCTCGCCGTCGACGATCGGGACGAACGCGAGCGTGCCCGGGTTGCGGACGGGCACCTCGTCGAACACCTCCTGCGACGCGGCCAGGATCGCCGCGATCGGGGCGTCGGGCAACCGGTCCACGTCGGCCGGGGCGATGCCCAGCTTGTCGAGAAAGCTCAGGGCGACGCGCCGGGCCCGGTCGCGGTCGTATACCGATGTGGCCGGCGAGCTTTGGGCGATCGCGCCGACGAACAGGCCCTCGGCGGCCGGGGTCGCCAGCAGCGTCGTGACGATCCCCGCGCCGGCGGATTCGCCGAACAGCGTGACCCTTTCGGGATCGCCGCCGAACGCGGCGATGTTGTCGCGCACCCAGCGCAGCGCCGCCAGGACGTCATGCAGCCCGATGTTCGAGTCGAAACGGCGCCGCGCGGTGTTGAAGGACGACAGGTCGAGAAAGCCCAGCGCCCCCAGCCGATAGTTCACCGTCACCACGATGACGTCACCGCCGGTAGCCAGCCGGCCGCCGTCGTAGAGGGGCTGGCTGGCAGATCCCAGGACATACGCGCCGCCGTGTAGCCACACCATAACCGGCTTCGCGGCACCGGGCTCGGTGCCGGACGGGGCCCAGATGTTCAGGCTCAGGCAGTCCTCGCCCTGCGACGCACCGAGATCCAGGGGCATGTTCGGAAAGACCGGTTGCGGGCAGGCCGGCCCGAAGGCTGTGGCATCGGCGATCTCCGTCCACGGCTCCGGGGGCTGCGGCGCCCGGAACCGCAGGTCGCCGGCGGGCGGTGCGGCGTACCGGATTCCCTTCCAAATCCGCACGTCGCCTTCGGCGGCGCCCCGGACCGGGCCGTGGGTGGTTTCGACCACGCGAGTGTCGGTCGCCATACGGGCCGGACTTTCCTAACTAAGCCGCTCGGCGAGGAATTGGACCACCCGTTTGCGGGCCTCGTAAGCGGGTTGACCGTCGACTTCGCGGACCTCGTCGGTCAGGACCGAGTGCGCCCCCTTGGCGAAGCCGCCTTGGTTGCCGGGGCTCGAGTCGATCTCGATGACCTCGAACGCGTCGCCGAGCCGCTCCTCGAGCGCCGCGAACCGTTCCCGCGGCACGACGTTGTCCTCGCTGAACCGCAGCCCCATCGCGCACAGGCCGTCGTTGCCGCAGCGATCGGCGACGGTGGCGAGTTCGGACTCGCTGAGCCCCGGATCGGCGCGTCGGGCACGGCCCAACGGCAGCGGCACCGACGGCTGGGAAAGCACCGGGGCCAGCACGCTGTCGTCGACGGCGGCGGCCAGCGCGAAACCACCGGTGAAGCACTGACCGATGACGCCGACGCCCTTGCCCGGCGTCGACGCGTTGAGGTCACGGGCCAGCGCGCGCAGGAACAACGCCACCGGCCGTTGCTTGTTGGTGGCGAAGGCCGCGAATTCCCTTGCGACGCAGGCCCGCGCGATCGAACTGAGTATGTAGCCACCCGTCTTCGGCTTGCCCGGCTCACCGAACAGCGAGGGCATGGCGACGGTGAAGCCGTTGTCCACCAGGTGGTTCCCCAGGCCCAGCACACCGGGATGGATGCCGGGGATCTCGGGGATCAGCACCACCCCGGGGCCGGTGCCCTTGCGGTAGACGTCGTGGGTGTGGCCGCCGCCGGTGAACGGCGCCCCAGACCATCCGGACAAATCTGCCTCGGGTGCAGTCACGTGCCTTCCCTTCAGTGCGCGGGTAGGGGCGGCTGCGATTGCGTCGCCGCCGCCAGCGTACGGAATTGCTCGGCGCTCCCGGCGCCGGTGATCGCGACCTGGGCGGCGCCGGCCGGGCCGGTAAGCCTGGTGGTCCATACCGGCTCGGCGTCGGCGTCGCTCTGGCCGGCGCCGCGGTAGACGACCCAGGTGGTGCCGTCGACTTCGGCCGTTCCGGTCGGATACGCCGACGCATGGATCGAGCCGACGAGCCTGTCCTCGTCGGCGTTGCTTTGGGTGAGGCCCAGATACAGTCCCGTCGGGCTGATGTAGCCGACGGTCGACGTGGCCGCGTTCAGTCGCTGACCCCCAGAAGGGTCAGAGGGGTCTTTCCGCCCGCCCTCGATATAGCCGCGGCCGCCGGAGTTGGGGTGCCAACCGGCGGGTAATCGGGGCAGCCGGATGGGGAACGCCAGCGTCTGCGCATCGCCCCGCAGGGCCGTCGCCGCGTCGTAGGCCGGGATCACCCCTTTATTCGTCCCGACAGGCTCGAAGGAACACATTCCCACCAGGCCGGCCAGCAGGATGCACCCGATCACCAGCGGGATGAGCGACCAGAACATGTCGCGACCGTCCTGCAACAGCCGGGGCTTGGCCGGTCTTGGAAAAGGTCCCAGTGCCGGTGCCGGCTCGCCTACCTCGGCGTTCGGCTGCGGCTGTTCGGTCATTTGCCAAGTATCCCAGTTCCCGCGGACCGATCCGCTTCTGGGACAATCTCCAACCATGACAGCTGAGGGCGACCGTTCGGCCGCCGCGACCGGCCGGGGCCCGTCGCAGGCACGGCCGCGCGGCGAAGCGCCGGACCGCAACCTGGCCCTGGAACTGGTACGCGTCACCGAGGCCGGTGCCATGGCCGCGGGCCGCTGGGTGGGCCGCGGCGACAAGGAGGGCGGCGACGGGGCGGCCGTCGACGCCATGCGCGAACTGGTCAACACGGTGTCGATGCGCGGCGTGGTGGTCATCGGCGAGGGCGAGAAGGACAAGGCGCCGATGCTCTACAACGGCGAGGAGGTCGGCAACGGCGACGGCGCGGAGTGCGACTTCGCCGTCGACCCGATCGACGGCACCACGCTGATGAGCAAGGGCATGCCCAACGCGATCTCGGTGCTGGCGGTGGCCGACCGGGGCGCGATGTTCGACCCGTCGGCGGTCTTCTACATGAACAAGATCGCCGTCGGGCCCGAGGCCGCGCATGTGCTCGACATCACCGCGCCGATCTCCGAGAACATCAAGGCCGTGGCCAAGGTGAAGAACCTGTCGGTGCGCGACATGACGGTGTGCATCCTGGACCGGCCCCGGCACGCGCAGCTGATCGAGGACGTCCGGACCACCGGGGCCCGGATCCGGCTGATCACTGACGGCGACGTCGCCGGGGCGATCTCGGCGTGCCGTTACCTGTCGGGCACCGACATGCTGGCCGGGATCGGCGGCACCCCGGAGGGCATCATCGCCGCCGCCGCGATCCGGTGCATGGGCGGCGCCATCCAGGCGCAGCTGGCGCCCAAGGACGACGAGGAACGCCAGAAGGCCATCGACGCCGGCCACGACGTCGACCGGGTGCTGACCACCGAGGACCTGGTGTCGGGCGAGAACGTGTTCTTCTGCGCCACCGGGGTCACCAACGGCGACCTGCTCAAGGGCGTGCAGTACTACCCGGGCGGCTGCACCACCCAGTCGATCGTGATGCGGTCGAAGTCGGGCACCGTCCGGATGATCGAGGCCTACCATCGGCTGTCCAAGCTCAACGAATACTCTGCGATCGACTTCACCGGCGACAGCTCTGCCGCCTATCCCCTGCCCTGAACCCGACACCAAACGAGGACTGCCACCTATGGCCGATAGCGCCGCCGATACCGAGTACCGCATCGAGCACGACACCATGGGCGAGGTGCGGGTGCCCGCGAAAGCGTTGTGGCGCGCGCAAACCCAGCGCGCGGTCGAGAACTTCCCGATCTCGGGCCGGGGCCTGGAGCGCGCCCAGATCCGCGCGCTGGGCCTGCTCAAGGGCGCCTGCGCGCAGGTGAACAAGGACCTGGGGCTGCTGGCGCCGGAGAAGGCGGACGCGATCATCGCCGCGGCGGCCGAGATCGCCGACGGCCGACACGACGACCAGTTCCCCATCGACGTCTTCCAAACCGGTTCGGGGACAAGCTCGAACATGAACACCAACGAGGTGATCGCGTCCATCGCGGCGGCCAACGGGGTGACGGTGCACCCCAACGACGACGTCAACATGTCGCAGTCGTCCAACGACACCTTCCCGACCGCCACCCACATCGCGGCCACCGAGGCCGCGGTGCGTCACCTCATCCCGGCGCTCGAGGTGCTGCACGACGCCCTGGCGAGCAAGGCCCGCGAGTGGCGCACCGTGGTCAAGTCGGGCCGCACCCATTTGATGGACGCCGTCCCGGTGACGCTCGGGCAGGAATTCAGCGGGTACGCCCGCCAGATCGAGGCCGGGATCGAGCGGGTCCGCGCGACGCTGCCGCGGCTGGGCGAGCTGGCCATCGGCGGCACGGCGGTGGGCACCGGGCTCAACGCTCCCGACGGGTTCGGCGCCAGGGTGGTCGAGACGCTGGTCGCCTCCACCGGTTTGGGCGAATTGCGCCCGGCGGCAAACTCTTTCGAGGCCCAGGCCGCCCGCGACGGGCTGGTCGAGGCCTCGGGCGCGTTGCGCACCATCGCGGTGTCGTTGACCAAGATCGCCAACGACGTCCGCTGGATGGGGTCGGGCCCGCTGACCGGCCTGGCCGAGATCCAGCTGCCGGACCTGCAGCCGGGCAGCTCGATCATGCCGGGCAAGGTGAATCCCGTTCTGCCGGAAGCGGTCACGCAGGTCGCCGCGCAGGTGGTCGGCAACGACGCCGCGATCGCCTGGGGCGGCGCCAACGGTGCGTTCGAACTCAACGTCTACATCCCGATGATGGCCCGCAACATCCTGGAGTCCTTCAAGCTGCTGACCAACGTCTCAAGGCTGTTCGCAGAGCGCTGCATCACCGGGCTGAAGGCCAATGTCGAGCACCTGCGCGAGCTCGCCGAATCGTCGCCGTCGATCGTGACCCCGTTGAACTCGGCGATCGGCTACGAGGAGGCCGCCGCGGTGGCCAAGCAGGCGCTCAAGGAACGCAAGACGATTCGCCAGACCGTGATCGACCGCGGCCTGATCGGTGACAAGCTGTCGATCGAAGAACTGGACCGCCGCCTCGACGTCTTGGCGATGGCGAAGGTGAAGCCGGAAGAGGCTGACCGATGACGGCTCCCCCCGGCGGCCCCTACGGCCAGGATCCCTATGGGGCGAATCCCTATGGGCAGGGCCCCTATTGGGATGGCCCGCCGCAAGGCGGCGGCTACCCGCAGGGCGGCCCGCCGCCGGGTGGCTACCCGTACCCGCCGCCCGGCGGCCCGTACGGCAACCCCCAGGAGGCCGGGAATCCCTATGCGGCGGGCCCGTACCCGCCCCAGCAATTCCCCCCACCCGGCCAGCCCGGCTGGCCGGGCGGGCCGTACCCGCCCGGGCCGCCGCCGACCGGCCCGCGCTCCAAGGCGCCGTGGTTGATCGTCGCCGGCCTCGCGGTGCTGGCGGTCATCGTGGTGGTGGTGCTCGTGGTGGTCGGGCTCAACAGCGCAAACAAGCCGAACAAGGCTGCGCCCCCGGCGACCCCCTCGTCGACCGGCGCCCCCTCGTCGCAACCGAACAGTTCCCAGCAGACGGCGACGGGCTGCACGCCCAACGTCTCCGGCGGTGACAAGCCCGGCGACACGATCAGCGCGGGCAAGCTGTCGTTCCCGATCAGCGCGACGCCGGGGTGGCAAGGCTTTTCGGACGACCAGACTCCCAACCTGATCGGCGCCGTCGGCGTCGGGGCGGAGGTGCCCGGAGCCAGCCAGTGGATGATGCAGGCGGAAGTCGGCATTACCAACTTCGTGCCCAGCATGGACGTCGCCGCGCAGGCGTCCAAGTTGATGAACTGCGTGGCCAACGGCCCCGGCTACGCCAATGCAACGCCCACCCTGGGACCGATGAAGACGTCGTCGATCACGGTCGACGGGGTCAAGGCCGCACGGGTGGACGCCGATGTCACGATCGCCGACACGGCACGCAACGTGAAGGGCGACTCGCTCGTCATCATCGCGGTCGACACCAAGCCGGTCACCATGTTTTTGGGTGCGACGCCCATCGGCGACGCCGGTTCGGCGGGCATCATCAACGGGGTCATCGGGGCTCTGAAGGTGCGGAAGTAGCCGGCGCCGAAACGTGGGTCGCTTCGGAGCGCCCGCGCAGCACGGTGGAATAGCATTCGGCCCAGTGCGCCCGCTCGGCGTCATCGGCGCGGTCGACGGCCGCCGCCGAACACAGGATCCGCCGGTCGGCGGTCTTGGCGAGGTCGGCCAGCCGCGCGGCCTCGTTGACCGCGTCACCGATTACCGTGTATTCGTACCGGTTTTCGGCACCGACGTTGCCGGCGAAGACGCGGCCCGCCGAGACGCCGATGCCGAAATCGACCACCGGTAACCGCCGCAGCTGGGTGCCCAGCGCGCGCGCCGTCGCCAGCGCCGCCGACGCGGGTTCGTCCGTCCGCAGCGGTGCCCCGAAGACCGCCAGCGCGGCGTCGCCGGCGAATTTGTTGATCAGCCCGTGGTGTTGGTCGACGGCGTCGACGACGATCCGGAAGAAGTCGTTGAGCACCTCGGCAACCTCTTGCGGCGGGCGGCTTTCCGCGAGTTGCGTCGAGCCGACCAGGTCGATGAACAGCACGGCCGCGTCGACCACGTCCCCCGACAGCGAGGCGCCCTCCTGGATGGCGCGCTGCGCGACGTCGGTTCCGACGTGGCGCCCGAACAGGTCCCGCAACCGGTCCCGCTCGGCGAGCCCGGTGATCATCCGGTTGAAACCCGTTTGCAGGCGCCCGATTTGGGAACGCTCGTACGCCCCCACGTGGGTCCCGATGTGGCCGTGTTCGACCTCTGCCATCGCGTCGACGACCTCGCCGAGGGGATCCGCAATGGATCTCGAGGTCAGGATCATCGTCGGCAGACCGAGGACCAGCGCCGCCATCGCTACCACCAGGATCGGCACGTCCAGCGCGGCGGACTTCTCGATCAGCCAGCCGTAGGAGCGCAGCACGACCAGGGTCGCGATCACCCCGATCGGAAGCGCGCTGCACAGAAACCACAGCAGCACCAGCCGCGCGAACACGCCCGGTACCGCCAGCCGGGGCTCGGCCCCCAGCGTGGCGGCGCCCATGATGGGTCGCAGGGTGCGTTGCGCGAGCAGCATCCCCGTCCCGGCGGCGGCCGGTCCGCCCAGCAGCACGCCCAGCCCGGTGGGCAGCAGGATCTGGGCCCCGCCGGCCAGATTCAGCAGCGCGAAGATCGCCCCGGACGCCGCCCAGGCCAGCGCCAGGATCGCCGACTGGCGGCCGGGCATCTTCATCGCGGCTTCCCGCTGCTCGGCGGTCGGCTGGTCCCCGGCGACATACCAGCGCAGCGTGGGGGCCAGGTTGAGCGCCCCGGCCACCGCGACGGCCGTGACGCCGAGCACGACGAGGACCACCACCAGCACGGTGTTCTTTTCCGCGAAGTCCGCGTTGGCCGCGACGGACGTGTGCCCCCGCAGCGGGATCAAGATCGCGGCCGCGTCGACGAAGGCCAAAATGTAGGCCAGCGCCAGGGCGGCCGCATACTCAATCGTCAACCTGCGCGCGGACTTTCGCCGCCCCGCGGATGGGGCCCGCAACCGGCCAGGCTTGATCACCCTACAAAGGTAGCCGTGGGTGCGCCCAACCTCTTCTAGGCGCCGTTATTCGGGCCGCCCGAGTTCTGGCCCGGGATGTCGGTGATCGGGAAGTTGGGCATCGGCTTGGGCGACGACGTGTCGGGCAAGGTGGGGATCTCGCTGGCCGGTATGTCGTGCAGCTGGTTGGCGGGCGGCCCGTTCTCGCGGCCGCCGTAGGTGCTGCCGGGCGCCCGCGGCCCCAACAGATCGCTGACCGTCACCAGGCGGTAGCCGTTGGCCTTGAGCACCGGGATGAACTGGTACACCAGGTCGACGGTGCTCGAGTAGGTGTCGTGGAACAGCACCACCGAGCCGGGCTTGATGTACGTCATCAGCATGTAGCGGGTGGCGGCCGTGTTGGAGTCGTTGATCCAGTCGAAAGGGATGACGTCCCAGAGTATTTCGGCCAGCCCGAACTTGCCCGCGGTCTGGCGCACGAGGTCGTTGGACAGCCCGCCGGCGGGACGCCACAGCGACGGGGCCCGCCCGGTGGCGGCGGCGATGGCGTCGTTGGTCTTCGAGAACTGGCCGGCGATGTCCTCGGGCGGGATCGTGGTCATGTTGGGGTGTTCCCAGGTGTGGTTGCCGAACTCCATCCCGGCGTCGGCGACGCGCTTGGCGCCCGCCGGGTTGGCGGCGACCTTGTTGCCGATCAAGAAGAACGTGGCCTTGGCGTCGGCGTCCTTCAGGACTTGCAGCAGCCGGTCGGTGTAGGGGCCCGGCCCATCGTCGAATGTCAGCGCGACGCACTTGACCACCGAGCAGCTGAGGTTGTCGGCGCGCGTCACGTGCCCGGTCAGGCCGCCGATCACCAGCACCGCGGCGGCCGCGACGACGCCCACAACGGTCCGCCAGTATCGCCAGGTTTGGCTGTCGGGTCGTTTCGGCACGTGAGAAGCCTACCGAAACGCCGCCTCAGTGCGGCCCGGCGATCTCCTCGAGCATCTCGGTGACCAGCGCGGCGATCGGTGACCGCTCGCTGCGCAGCAGCGTGATGTGGGCGAACAGCGGGTGCCCCTTGAGCTTCTCGATCACCGCCGCGACGCCGTCGTGGCGCCCGACCCGCAGGTTGTCGCGCTGGGCGATGTCGTGGGTCAGCACCACCCGCGACCCGGTCCCCAACCTCGACAGCACGGTCAGCAGCACGTTGCGCTCCAGCGACTGCGCCTCGTCGACGATGACGAACGAGTCGTGCAGCGACCGGCCGCGGATGTGGGTCAGCGGCAGCACCTCGAGCATGCCCCGGGACAGCACCTCCTCGAGCACCGCCGGGCTGGCCAGCCCCTCCAGGGTGTCGAAGACCGCCTGCGCCCACGGGCCCATCTTTTCGCTCTCGCTGCCGGGCAGGTAGCCCAGCTCCTGGCCGCCGACGGCATACAGCGGGCGGAACACCACCACCTTGCGCTGGGTGCGCCGTTCGAGCACCGCCTCGAGACCCGCGCACAGCGCCAGCGCCGACTTGCCGGTGCCGGCCTTGCCGCCCAGCGACACGATGCCCACCGACTCGTCCAGCAGCAGGTCGAGCGCCACGCGCTGTTCGGCGGAACGGCCGCGCAACCCGAACACCTCGCGGTCGCCGCGAACCAGCTGCACGCGTTTGGCCGCGGTGACCCGGCCCAGCGCGTGAGAACTGCCGCCGAGCAGACGAATTCCGGTGTGGCAGGGCAGGTCCCGCGCGTCGACGAGGTCGATCTCGCCGTCGGCGAACAGCGCGTCGATGTCCTCGGCGGCCGTCTCGATCTCGTGCATCCCCGACCAACCGGAGACCACGACGTCCTGCGCGTGGTATTCGTCGGCGCACAGGCCCACCGCGGCGGCCTTCACCCGCAGTGGAATGTCCTTGCTGACCAACGTGACTCGCTTGCCCTCGGCGGCGAGGTTGGCGGCGCAGCTCAGGATCCGCGAGTCGTTGCTGTCGGTGCGAAAGCCCGCGGGCAGCACCGACGGGTCGGTGTGGTTCAGTTCAACGTGAAACGACCCGCCTTGTGTCCCAACGGAAATCGGCTGATCCAGCCGTCCGTGCTCGAGCCGGAGATCATCGAACAGGCGCAAGGCCTGACGGGCGAACCAGCCCAGTTCGTGGTGGTGGCGTTTGGCCTCCAATTCGCTGATGACCACCAGCGGCACCACCACCTCGTGTTCGGCGAACCGACTGCACGCCCACGGATCGGACAGCAGCACGGAGGTGTCGAGCACATAGGTCCGGATATCGGTCACGAAGCGCTCCTCGAGCGGGTAAGCCCGCGCGGCCCCGCACAGGCATGTCGGCGGGAGCCGCAGCACCAGGACCGGGGCCGGTCCTGCCTAGAACTACCGGAGTAGTGACGGGAGGTGCCGCCCTGGCAGCAAAGCATGTCGCTGGCCATCGGGAACGACGCTACTCTCGTGGCCGCTCGGCCGCCGGGCAGGCGCGCCGAGACCGACACGGCGACACCAAAAACCGGCCGCGGGCCCGCGACCGGTTTGGTGAAATTCGGCTTAACCGACGTTAACTGGCGCTGAATTGTCTCAGCGCTGGCTCGTCGGCCACACCCCATTCGGTGATGCGGCCGGAGATCGCCTGGCGCAGGTCCTCGGGGGTGAAGATGCCCGCGTCGGCGACGTGGCGCACCTTGTCCCGGTACGCGTCGATGTCGGCGCCCACGACCTGGAGATCCGCCGCCCGCGCCGCGATCGCCGCGATGGTCTCGTCGCGGGTGTAGGAGAGGCAGTGCGCGACGAGGCTGGCGAACATGTGCTCGTGGCGCTCTTCGTCCCTGCGGATCCGGTCGATGAGGCCGGCCAGTACGGGCTCCTCGATCCGGGCGGCCAGGTTGCGGCAGAACACTGCGTGGGTGCGCTCGGTGAAGGCCATGTAGACCAGGGTCTCGACCTGGGAGTAGGTGTCGGCGCGGTACCCCTTCATCACGTACTGGACGCGGGCCTCTTCGTTGGCGGTGGGGTCGACCTCGCGGGTCACCACCAGGTACTCGCGCAGCGCGATGGCGTGCAGGTGCTCCTCGGCGGTCCAGCGGCCCAGCCAGCGGCCCCACCACTCCTCGAGGATGAAGTGCTCGACGAGCTCGCGGTGGTGGCCGGAGAGGTTGTCCTTGAGCAGCAGCAGGATCTCGCAGGCGTCCGTGATGATCCGGGGCAGCGACGCCTGGGACGGGTCCCAGTCGCGGCCGCCGAGGAACGCGAAGTTCTCGCCCTGGTCGAACGGCACGTAGTCGTGGGCGAACCAGATGTCCTCGGTGTTGAGGTGGTTGTCCATGAGCCGCTCGACGACGGGCTCGAGTTCGAGGGTCAGCGCGTTAGGAACAGGTTTCTGTGCCATGCGGTTACTGTAACCCGCAGGTACAGGTTCGGTGAAATTGCTGGCGCGTGTCGCCGCCGATTGGTGACTTTGGTCCCTAATGCGCTCAGCTGTCGACCAGCGTCCAGCTTTCCAGGCCCTCGTACAGGGGGAATTCCCTGGCCAGACGCGTCACCCGCTGCCGCAGCGCCGGCACGTCTACGCTTTGGCCGCTCGCCAGCGCGGTGGCGACGATGTCGGCCACCTCGGTGAATTCGGCGTCCCCGAAGCCGCGGGTGGCCAGCGCCGGCGTGCCCACCCGCAGGCCCGACGTCACCATCGGCGGCCGCGGGTCGTTGGGGACGGCGTTGCGGTTGACGGTGATGCCGATCTCGTGCAGCAGGTCCTCGGCCGCCTTGCCGTCCAGCGGCGAGTCGCGCAGGTCCACCAGCACCAGGTGCACGTCGGTGCCGCCGCTGACCACGGAGACGCCGGCCTTGGCCACGTCGGCCGCCAGCAGCCGGTCGGCCACGATGCGCGCCCCGGACAGCGTGCGCTGCTGGCGGTCGGCGAACTCGGGGGTGGTGGCGATCTTGAGCGCGACCGCCTTGCCCGCGATGACGTGCATCAGCGGGCCGCCCTGCTGGCCCGGGAACACCGCCGAGTTGATGGCCTTGGCGTACTCCTGCTTGCCCAGGATCATGCCGGAACGGGCGCCGCCGAGCGTCTTGTGCACGGTCGTGGACACGACGTCGGCGTGCGGCACCGGCGACGGGTGCAGGTCGACCGCGACCAGCCCGGCGAAGTGCGCCATGTCCACCCACAACTTGGCGCCGACCTCGTCGGCGATCGACCGGAACGCGGCGAAGTCGAGGATCCGCGGGTAGGCCGACCAGCCGGCGATGATCACCTTGGGCCGGAACTCGAGCGCCCTGGCCCGCACCGCGTCCATGTCGACCAGGTGGGTCGTCGGGTCGACGCCGTAAAAGCCGGCGTCGTAAAGCTTCCCGGAGAAGTTCAGCTTCATACCGTGGGTCAGGTGGCCGCCGTTGGCCAGGTCCAGGCCGAGCAGGTGCTCCCCGGGCGACATCAGGGCGTGCAGCACCGCGGCGTTGGCCTGGGCGCCCGAATGCGGCTGGACGTTGGCGAACTCGGCACCGAACAAGGCCTTGGCCCGGTCGCGGGCGATGTTCTCCACGACGTCGACGTGCTCGCACCCGCCGTAGTAGCGCCGGCCCGGCAAACCCTCCGCGTACTTGTTGGTCAGGACGCTGCCCTGCGCCTGAAGCACCGAGCGCGGCACGAAGTTCTCCGAGGCGATCATCTCCAGGGTGTCCCGTTGCCGGTGCAATTCCTTGTCGAGCAGCTCGGCGATGTCGGGATCGACCTCGGCGAGCGGCGCTGACATAACGGAGGCTGTGCCGGGGCGAGCGGTACGGGCGTCAGGTGCGGCAGTCACGGGCGCCAGTCTATCCAGCGCGGGTTTTAGCCAGCCCAGCCGTCGGGCGCGCGTGCGCCCCTGCAACACTTGGCACCATGCCGCGGCTTAGCGAGCCGAGCCCTTATGTGGAGTTCGACCGGAAGCAATGGCGTGCGCTTCGTATGTCGACGCCGCTGGCCCTCACCGAAGAGGAACTGGTCGGCCTGCGCGGTCTCGGTGAGCAGATCGACCTGCTGGAGGTCGAGGAGGTCTACCTGCCGCTGGCCCGGCTCATCCACCTTCAGGTCGCCGCCCGCCAGCGCCTGTTCGCCGCCACCGCCGAATTCCTCGGCGAACCGCAGCAAAACCCGGACCGGCCGGTGCCGTTCGTCATCGGGGTGGCCGGCAGCGTGGCGGTCGGCAAATCGACGACCGCCCGCGTGCTGCAGGCGCTGCTGGCCCGCTGGGATCACCACCCCCGGGTAGACCTGGTCACCACCGACGGTTTCCTGTACCCGAACGCCGAGCTCGATCGTCGAAACCTAATGCACCGCAAGGGTTTTCCGGAGAGTTACAACCGCCGTGGGCTGCTGCGGTTCGTGACGTCGGTCAAATCCGGTTCCGACTACGCGTGCGCGCCCGTGTACTCGCATCTGAAGTACGACATCATCCCCGGGGCCAAGCACGTCGTCCGCCATCCCGACATCTTGATCCTCGAGGGCCTCAACGTCCTGCAGACCGGTCCGACCCTGATGGTGTCGGACCTTTTCGACTTCTCGCTGTACGTGGACGCCCGGATCGAAGACATCGAGCAGTGGTACGTGTCACGGTTCCTGTCCCTGCGCGGCACGGCCTTCGCCGACCCGGAATCGCACTTCCACCACTACTCGGCCCTCAACGACACCAAGGCGGTCGCCGCCGCACGCGAGATCTGGCGGTCGATCAACCGGCCCAACCTGGTCGAGAACATCCTGCCCACCCGCCCCCGCGCCACCCTGGTGCTGCGCAAGGACGCCGACCACTCCATCAACCGGCTCAGGTTGCGCAAGCTCTGAGCGGCGCCGAAGGCGCAGAGCCGGCGCGGAGACGACCACCGTTCGGCGGCGCCCCGCACCGGCGGGGGAGGTTACGTCGTGAGGCGACGCACTCCCAGGTACTGCAGGCCCGCGAACGCCGCGGTGTAGACGCCCGTGGCCAGCGTCGCGGCGACCCCGGTCGGGGTCATGGGCACGGCTTCGGCGGCCACGATCGCGGCCAGCGTGAAGACGATGTTGGCCGCGACGATGCCGATCCCCACGCGGCGCAGGTTCGGCGCCGCCGCCAGGCTGAACACGGCCAGGCCGCCGAGCACGAAGAACGCGCCCAACGCATACTCCTGGCCCGAGGTCAGCCCCGTCAGCGACGAAATCGGGTCGGCGAAGAAGGCGACGGTCAAGCCGCACAGTCCCGTCAGGGTCGCGTCGGCGCGCATGACGAAGCGCAGCAGCGAGTCGGTCGAGTCGTACAGGGGTCGGGTTGGAAGACCGGGAACTGCGGTCATGGGATCACTCCTAGCGATGGCGGTTGGGTCGAACAGGTTTGAGCGTGCCGCCAGAGCACTGCCAGATCGACTCGTGGCGCTGCCAATTGCTGCCACGGGTACAACGACCAGGGAGTTCGTCGTACTATTCCCCGTCGGCGCCATCAAGGCCAAAGGTGTCCCGAAACGTGGGGTCGGTGGCGCCATCGGTCGCCGGGAGACTAGACGGCGACCGCCTCCACGACGCTGAACGGTGACACCGTCTCCACCACCCGACTCAACTGAAACCCGGCGCGGTCCAGCAGCCGACCGTACTCGTCCGCGGTGCGCTCACGCGAGGT